>CETH01443820.1_pt1 | contig 42746 bp, 42 predicted proteins | sample 361461 | NCBI WGS metagenome assembly CETH01 (sample SAMEA2622695, study PRJEB7988) | marine metagenome | isolation source: saline water (ENVO:00002010), including
GCTGATTACAAATCAGCCGCTCTGGCCAACTGAGCTACAATGGCAAATAACAAAAAGCATAGACCTATTTTACCAAATAGGCCACTAGTATAGCCTATTAATATAATTATATTATTTCTTTTATTACAAGAGGTAAATAAAAAAATTATTTTTTTATCTTTCTCCAGACGGTTCCAGTAGGGGAGTCTTCTATTTCTATTCCCATATCAAGCAATACGTTTCTAATTTGGTCTGCTTTTTCAAAGTCCTTATTTTTTCGCGCTGTATCTCTATTTAGAACTAACTGTTCGACAGTTTTGGAGTCTGCAGAATCACTGCCATTGCTTATACCTAGCCATTGCCTAGGCTCTTCTTGCAGTATCCCTAAAATATATCCGCATGCTAATAACTGAGTTTTAAATTTCTTTTTATCTTCAGAGCTAGATGAAGAAGATAGTTTCTTTGAAATTTCGTTTAAAGAAGCAAGAGCTTTAGAGGTATTTAAATCATCACAGATAGACTCTAAAAAACCATTTGGTAAGTATTCTAAAAAATCTGAGCAGGAATCAATAGATTCGTTTTTATTAAGATTTCTATAAAAACGATTAAGCGTGGCTTGTGATTGGGCTAAAACATCTTTAGTCAAATTAAGTGGTTGCCTGTAATGAGCAGATAACAATGCAAGTCTTAACACTTCACCAGGATATTCTTTTAATAAATCTCTTATATATAAAATATTACCCAAAGACTTAGACATCTTTTCCCCATCCATATTCAATAAAGCATTATGAATCCAGTATTTCACATATGCTTGAGGATTATGACCTTCATTGCAGGAACCACAGCTTTGCGCTATTTCATTTTCATGATGCGGAAAGACAAGATCCATACCCCCGCCATGTATATCAAACGGAATACCTAAGCAATTCTCTGACATAGCAGAACATTCTAAATGCCATCCTGGTCTTCCAAATCCCCAGGGAGAATCCCATCCTGGCTGATTTTCAGAGCTAGGTTTCCATAAAATAAAGTCTCCTGGATTTTTTTTATAACTAGCAACTGCAACTCTACTTCCAGCTATTTGATCATCAGCATCTCTTTTAGATAATTTTCCATATGATGGATATGAAGAAACATCAAATAAAACATGTCCTTCAGACTCATAAGCTTTATTATTAATAATATTCTTTTTTATTAAAGCAATCATATCATCTATATGCTCAGTTGCATGAGGCTGCTTATCAGGCTTTAAAACATTAAGAGATTGCATATCTTCATTATATATTTTTTCATACTTTGCAGTAATAACTCCAATCTCTACTCCAGTTTCATCAGAAGCTTTAATAATTTTATCATCAATATCAGTAATATTAGAGACATATGTAACTTTAGGATATAAAAATCTTAAAACTCTTACGAGCAAATCACTAACAACAGCAGGTCTAGCATTACCAATATGAGCATAATTATATACTGTTGGTCCACAGGTATACATTCTAACATGATTAGAATCGACTGGTACAAAATCTTCTTTTATTTTAGTTAATGTATTGTAAATCTTCAATTGCATAATCTTAAAATTAATTTTTATTAAAAGAGAAATCTATAATTTTATTTATCGTATCATAATAAGACATATCAATACTAGCTGTAGCCTTGGGAAGAAGACTAGTATCTGTTAAGCCAGGCAACGTATTAATCTCTAATGTAAAAATATTACATTGCTCATCCATTAGAAAATCTACACGACTATAAGCATGACATCCAATCATTTTATGCAACTTCAAAGCATACTCTTTAATATTACACTCATAATCTTTATTTAAATCTGCAGGTACCTCATATTCACACTCCCCTTTTTGATATTTTGAAGAATAGTCATAAAAAAAATTTTTAGGGAAAACTTCTACTACTGGAAGCGCCTCTAAGCCTAAAATTCCAACAGTCAGCTCCCTTCCTTTAATGTAATCCTCAATAATCACATCATTGGAAATTTCAAACACAGCATTAAAAACATTCTGAATATTCAACTGGTTTAAATTACCTATATTAGTATTTAAAATATGCATTCCTACAGAAGATCCTTCTCTAGCAGGCTTAATAACACATCCTCTAGAAAATTGATTAGCCAAATCAGTAAAATTTATTTTGCGCATGTCTGCAGATTTAAAATACTTCCATTTTGCCGTAGGAATATTACAATCTAAACATATTTTCTTTGTTAAATGTTTATCCATTGCTATTTTTGAAGATTTTGAATCTGAGCCTGTATAACAAATAGAATTGCGTTCTAAAAAAAACTGAAAAGTGCCATCTTCTCCATCTCCACCATGCAAAGCATTAAAAACTAAATCAATATCATTAGATTTAAGTTGAGATAAAAGCAAATCATAATCTCCCTTAAAATCAAAAGAAAATACATTTGGAGAATCCTTTAAAGCAATCACAACAGATTTACCTGTATTAATAGATACCTCCCTCTCACTAGAGGTTCCGCCAGAAACAACCGCTAAGTTCATGCTCTCTTACCTATCTGGTGATATTCAAAACCTATTTTTTTCATCAGAGAAGCATCAAACTGATTTCTACCATCAAAAATAATAGAACTATTAAGTTTATTTTTAATTAACTGGAAATCAGGGCTTCTAAATTCAGGCCACTCAGTTATTAAAATAAGTGCATCTGATTGATCAACAACATCATATTTACAATCACAATATTCCAAGTTATCAAGCTTACTAAAATAATTATTTTTTGCATTATCCATAGCTTTAGGGTCATAAACCTTAACAGATGCACCTTTATTAATCAGCTGCTTAACAATATATACACTTGCTGATTCTCTCATATCATCTGTTCCAGGCTTAAAAGATAAACCCCATATTCCAAATTGCATTCCCTTTATATTATTATCAAACCTTGTAATAATTTTATCAAAAAAATATTCTTTTTGCTTTTTATTAACATCATCTACAGCACTTAAGATTTGCGGATTATATTCAGCATCATTAGAAAAATTTATTATAGATTTAATATCTTTAGGAAAACAACTTCCACCATAGCCTACACTTGGATAAATAAATTTATAACCTATTCTCCTATCGCTCCCAATTCCATTTCTAACCATATTAATATCAGCTCCTAATTTTTCAGCAATAATTGCCATCTCATTAATAAAAGAAATTTTAGTTGCCAACATCGCATTAGCTGCATATTTTGTTAATTCAGAACTTGCAATATCCATAAATATTATCTTTTCATGATTTATAGAAAAAGGCTTATATAAATCTCTAAAAACAGATTTTATATTATCATTTTCTAAACCTATAACAATACGATCAGGAGAATTAAAATCATCAACTGCTTTCCCTTCCTTTAAGAATTCAGGATTATTAGCAATATCAAATTTAATATTCACTTTTCTTTTATCAAGTTCAGACTGTATAATATTTTTTATCCTCAATGTAGTACCAACAGGAATAGTTGACTTGGTCACAATAACTTTTTCATTATTAATATATCGGCCAATATCTTTTGCAGCGGTATAAATAAACTCTAAATTAGACGAGCCATCTTTATTCATAGGAGTACCAACAGCAAGAAATACAATATTAGATTTTTCAATTGAATCTTTAATATCCGAACTAAATACAATAGCATTATTATCAGTGGCATTTACAATGATTTTTGATAGGCCTGGCTCATAAATAGGAATTTGACTTTTATTTAATAATTTTATTTTATCTTCATTTATATCAGCACATATAACTTCATTACCAACGTTTGCAAAACATGCTCCTGTAACAAGCCCTACATAACCTGTACCCACAACCGTTATCTTCATATTCCTCCCTTATTATTAAATGAAAATGACCATTCTAATACTAAATCAGTTTTATCAGATTCCCTCCAATTGTGAAACAATAAAACATCTGGAATAAATTTATTTTTAGATAAAAAATCATACTTGAAATAAATCTCTGGATCTATAGTATACATAAAACCAAAATTATCAACATTGTTATTTTCTGAACTCCAAACTGTATTAATATTCTGATCTCCTTTTTCACCAAATAAAACAGAAGATGTGATAATAGCAGAATCAAATTGATATTCTAAATCAATTTTAAGCATATGAGAATTAGGATACCTAAGTCCAATAGGATAGTTGTAATTCTCGTAATATGCTGATGGATTCATATTCGTATATAGCCAAGGACTAGCATACTGATATTCTACTGAAAAACGAATTTTATCTTTATCATAAATCAATCCTAATAATAATCCAAAGACATCTTCATGTATTTTTCTGCCAGCTGAATCCTTTTGAAAATCATCAATAACAATTCTACTTTCAAGCTTATAATTATTATTAATTTGATAATCAAACCCAAACCCAAGGAAGGCATTAGGATTATCTTCTTGAATTTCATGTTTATTATGCTGAGATTCAATTCCAAACATTGAACCTGGTGTTAAATAATACCAATCAAGTGTTCTATTATAACCAGTAACAAGCATAGCCTCAGAAAAATTAATGGATAAACTATTATTAATTTTAACAAGCAAATCCCTATAATAGAGATGACGTGTTATTTTTACAGGGTCAGCATCATCATTCAACCTTATAATATAGTAATTATAATTTATCCTGCTTTTTGAGAAACTAAACATAAAATGATTTAGTGGAAATGAATTATTTGAAAAAAACAGGTCGTTATTATTATTAATATAATCCTTACCTATAGCTAACTTTAAATTATTTTTTTTATATTCCAAGATACTTGTTTGTACAACTCCTGTTAAATGAGATTCATACTCACTAGAAGACTCTGCATCATTTGATGTATATAAATTTTGAAAATGAGGATGCGATGTATGGTACAAACGATAAACATGCTTAAATGATAAATATTCATTAATATTTCTACTCCATCTAAATGGTATAGAAAAAGCACCTTCTTCATCAATACTAAAACTATAATTACTTGATGATAAAGAAATACCTAAGAACAACATCAAAATAACATTTTTAAAAGATTGTTTCATTACACTATAAATTAATATAAATTAAACCAATAAATTAAAGGTTATCTCTATTAAAGATATAGAGCAAAAAAATATGGGGGAAAAAATTGGATTTACTTGTAGCTGCTTTGACCTTCTTCATGCAGGACATATTATAATGCTGAAAGATGCTAAGAATCAGTGTGATCATCTGATTGTTGGCCTCCAAACAGACCCCACAATAGATAGACCTGAGAAAAACAAACCTATCCAATCATTTCAAGAAAGAAAAATTCAACTAGAAGCTGTAAAATACATTGATGAGATTATAGAGTATAGCACTGAAAATGAACTATACAGCTTATTAAAAAAAATAAAACCTAATATTAGAATATTAGGATCAGACTATATTAATAAATCATTTACGGGAGATGATTTAAATATCAAAATTTATTACCATAAAAGAGACCACAACTATTCAACAAGTAATATTAGAAAAAAAATATATCAAGAAGAGGATAAAAAATAAATTAATTCTTATATATTTTCCACATTGAATTGATTATTGTATCTAAATCAGAAAATTTGGGCTCCCAATTTAAAATATTTTTTGCTTTCATAGAATCAGAATATAATTTATCTGGATCACCAGGCCTCCTATCAACAATTTTATATGGAATAGGGCGTCCTGTTACTCTTTTAGCTACAGCAATAACATCTAAAATAGAATAACTTTTTCCTGTTGCTAGATTTAAAGTGATATGATTCTTCTCATCTAAGGCATTAATAGATTTAACATGTGCTGTTGCAAGATCATTTACATGAATGTAATCTCTCATACACGTACCATCCTTTGTATTATAATCACTACCATAAATTTCCAATTCTTTCCTGCTCCTATTGGCAACTTCCATAACTATAGGTAATAAATTTTGCGGATTATTTTCTTTTTGTTTTACCCTTTCATTATTATCATAACCTGCTGCATTAAAATATCTTAAACATGCCACTTTAATATTTTTAAGCTTACAAAGCCAATTTAATTGTTGCTCAATCACCAATTTTGTAAAACCATAATAATTAATAGGTTTTAAATCATGTTCTTCATCAATTGGCAAGTATTGAGGAAACCCATAAACTGCAGCAGTTGATGAGAAAATAATTTTTTTAACCTTATTTTTCAAACAACTATTTAAAAGATATGTAGAATGAATAATATTATTTTCAGAATATTCTTCAGGATTAACCATAGAATCACCAGCAGCTTTAGAAGCTGCTAAATGAATAACAACATCTATATCTTTTAATAATGAATCGATCAGTTCCACATCATTTATATTACCATTAACAAACTTTGCTCTTGGAGCAACATTTTCAATATGTCCTGTTGATAAATTATCTAAAACCAAAACACCAAATCCGGCATCTATAAGTTCATAAACAATATGAGAGCCTATATAGCCTGCCCCACCTGCAACCAAAACTTTAGTCATTACGTTTTATCCTCCAAGAAAATAAAAATCTTATAAAAAATATATCTAAAAGAGAAAAAATAAACTAATCCTTATTTACTCTATTTTTCTTTATTCTCCTATATTTAATTTTCCATTCAATATATAGACGCGAAATAAAAATTAATAGCAAAATAAAAATAATACCATAGATAAAATTAATTTCTATTACTCTTTGATTAATCCAAAGGAATAAGCAGGTAATGCAACTAATCAAAGTTAAAACATATAAAAAAATAACAGTATGCCCTTTTGATACACCTCCCCTAACTAACAGATGGTGTAAATGTGTATTATCAGGTAGAAAAACACTTTTAAACCTATTTCTAAAAGATATCTTATAATTATGTCTTTTTATAAAGCGAGATAACATCACAAATAAAACATCAAAAGCTGGTAAACCTAAAACCATAAAAGGAATTAAAATTGATAGAGATAATGTTGTTTTCTCTGCAAAGTATATTGATGTTAAAGCAAAGTACCATCCTAAAAAAAGACTACCCGTATCACCTAAAAATGTTTTAGCTGGAGGTTTATTGAATAATAAAAATGAACTTAAGCAACCTGAAAGAAGTACAAATAAAGCTATCTGAATAATACCATAGCCAGATAAGTAATATAAAAACATTAAGGTCATACAGATGATTAAACTAACGCCTCCTGCAAGACCATCTAACCCATCAAGAAGATTAAATGCATTTGTAATACCAACAATAAATAGTGTATTGAAAATAAAAGTTATAATATAAGACTCAATACTAAAAATTGGTTTAAATTGGATATCAAAACCAAATAAGAAAATTAATGTTGCAATAAGCTGAAATAAAAATTTATTACTTGCTGTTAATCCCAAACTATCATCCATTAATCCTGTTAAGAGGATAATAGATGTTGATATAGAAATTATTACAATTTGATTAAATTCAAATATTCCAGATGCTTGATTGGTACAAAGGAAACATAAGATAATCAAGGACATTGTTAAGGCAATACCTAAACCACCAACAACAGGGATAGAATCAGAGTGCATTTTTCTTTGATCAGGGTGATCGATTAAATTCAATTTTTTGGAATATCTTATTAATATTTTTGTAATAAGAAAATTCAATAAAAAAGAACCTGAAAATAATAATATTAATATTTTGTTAGGGTTTAAATCCATTTTCTAATTAAAATTTTATAAATTACCTCCCTAATTAAAGAAGGCAAGATTCGAATCGGAAGCCTTGATAATAATAGAAAGAAATACTCAATCACATTAACTACTTTATTTCTTTTCATATTATTAATTAATTTGAGCTCATATTTAATATATTTGATTCCCGATCTTCTTTTGTATAGGTTTTTGCTTTGTCTAAAGAAGAGTAAACTTTCTTGAATATTATGGAAAATACATCCATCTATAGCCATCCTAATCCACAAATCATAATCTTGCATATTTCTAAAATATTCTGAATAGTTTCCTGATTTTAAAACTTTAGATTTTTTAAATACTACTGTTGGATGATTAAATGGAGATCTATACTTCAAGAATAATTTTATAGCATTATCTTTTTCTGGTACAACACGCTTACAAATAATATTTGAAATATCTCCTGAAAACTCATCTATATTTGAACCCAATACATCAATATTGGGCATAGAACTCATTAGCTTTAATTGTCGCTCAAATCTATAATCTCTACTTATATCATCAGCATCCATTCTCGCGATAATTTCATTACTACTAGCCTCTACTCCTACTTTGAGTGAATAGCCTAAGCCCCTATTTTTTTTATTTTCAATTATCTTAAAAGGAATAGTATTAGCTCTAGCGTAATTATCTACAACACTATTTAATTTTTTGTTTAAAATACCATCTTTAATCAATACAATCTCATTAGGAAGTAAGGTTTGCTTAAAAATACTATTAAGGGAATTATCTAAAAATGAAGGATTATCTCCTTTATATATTGACATTAATACAGAAAAAGGATACATATTTACCTACTATATATTGTACGATTTACATAATCTATATAACTTGTTATAACCCTAATAACTTTATCAGAAACATTGTTAACATCATAATCCTTAACAATATTAACTTTTTTACTCTCTTTAATATTTTGACCATCTATCACTGATAGTGCTTGCAAAACTCTATCTAAATTCAACCCAGTCATAATTACCGCACCTTCTTCCATTGCTTCTGGTCTTTCATGCGCATCTCTAATATTAATTGCAGGGAAATTAACAATTGATGATTCTTCAGAAATTGTCCCTGAATCAGATAAAACACATTTTGCATTAATTTGCAATTTATTGTAATCAATAAAACCAAATGGTTTATGTAATTCTATAAGATCATTTAAAATGACATTTTCATTTTCAATCATCATTTTTGTTCTCGGATGAGTAGAAAAAATTATCCTATAATTAAATTTTAAAGCGATTCCATTAAGAACCTTTACCAATTTTAAGAAATTTGCTGTATTAATATTTTCTTCTCTATGTGAAGAAACAAGAAAATAACGACCTTTAGATAACTTTAATTTTGAAAGTATATTTGATTTGTCAATTTGATCCTTATTATTAGATAATACTTCATACATAGGAGACCCCAACTTAATAATTTTATCAGGGCTAATACCTTCTCTAAGCAAATACTCTCTTGAAATACTACTATATGTTAAATTTATATCACTAATATGATCTACAATACGTCTATTTATTTCTTCTGGAACTCTATCATCAAAGCATCTATTCCCAGCCTCAAAATGAAAAACAGGGACTTGTTTTTTCTTTGCTGCAATGGCACATAAACATGAGTTTGTATCTCCTAAAATTAGAAACGCATTGGGGTTTTCTTTATCAATTATTGGGTCAATTGAAATTAATATTTTACCTAAAGTGATTATCCCATTAGGTCCTGCAGCATCTAAAAAATATTTAGGTTTTGGTAATTTCAGATCTTTGAAAAATATCTCATTCAATTCATAATCATAATTCTGGCCAGTATGTACTAAAATGCACTCGTAAGCATCAGAATTATTAATTTTTTTTATTATCATAGATAATCTAATTAGCTCAGGCCTAGTTCCTACAACTATCATCAATTTAATCTTTTTCATTTCATTTTCCTTATAAAATAAATGACTTATACTTTTTCAAAAAAGGTATCAGGATCATGTGGATCATAAAATTCATTTATCCAAAATTTTGTGATTAGTTCCTGCTTACCAATATTTTTAATGTTATGTGTATACCAAACTGGCATATCTATATATGATGGAATATCACCATCTAATATAAAATCATAAATTTTTGTTTCCCCTATTTTTCTTAATTGAATTAAAGCTTTGCCTTTAATAACAATAAATCTTTCAATTTTTCTAGTATGAAAATGGTCTCCTCTCGTGATGTTAGGCACTGTTGTTGAAAAAGAGACTTGCCCACCCATTTCTAACTTAATAGTTTCAACAAAACTACCTCTTTTATCAGAATGGATTTTTAATTTTACTGGAAAATAAGAATCTAGATTAATATAACTTCTAAAAGTATTAAATAAGTTGATATCATTACTGGTTAGTAATGAAGGTAAAATACCTTTATCTATGTATAGTTTTTTAAATTTGACTAAAGTTTCTAAAACCTTTGATACATTTGAACAATAATCAGGTGGAATCAATTCATTTTCAATTTTTTTTCTTCGTGAATCTAATAATTTAATCTTATTTGAAATAATTTTACATAATGAACCAACATAAATTAAATCAATTCTATTATCTTCAATTATTTTAGGCATTTCACCTTTAATTAATTGATTAGAAAAAGTTGCTATAAATGAGTTGTAATTAGGCTTACAAAATGGACCATAAACATTAGGGATTTGCATATTAATAAAAGAGGAATTATTATTTTTCGACCAATCTTCAAATAATAGCCTTCCATCTTTTTTGGAAAATCCATATCTATTATCTTTTTTTTCTTGAGTAGATGAAGAAAATAATATTGATGGCTTTGATGATAAGCCTTCCATAGAGTCTAACAATTTTTTTATTAAATTAATATTTACATCATATAAGGTTTGGCCATCATGACATCTATTTATAGCTGCTAAATGAACAAGAACATCACAATTAGATATAAACTTTTTTAGTTTAGCACCATCATCAAAAAAACATTTTCTGAAATTTATTAATTCAATTGAATCATCTAAACGTAAATAATTATAAAGATGACTACCTATAAAACCAGTACTACCCGTAATACCAACTTTTATCAACTATACACCTTCCAATCAACCCATAAATCACTATTATACCTCCAGCTATCCTGTTCAGCTTCAGAAAGAGTTTTATCTGACATAACTAACATTATACTATTCTTTTTGATTGCTTTTAAACAATTAGCATATCCACATGGAACACAAATAACCTTACTTTCGCTATCATGTAACTTATAAATTTCTGATGGCAAGTTAGGTGATGGGTCATCCCAATTGTCCGGTATAACTAAACCAAGGACAAAACTTCCTTTAATGCAATAAAACCACTTTCTTTCAAGTTTATGACCATGCCATCCTCGAATAGTAGATACATCAGGATGGGTAATAAAATAAATTCTTTTAATTTCTTCTAGGTTAAAATTATTGATTGATTTAATCTCTCCTCTATGATCCAAAAAAATTTCACCATTAAATACTCTAACCATATTAGTTACCTACATCATCCTTTATGAAACTTAGCTTTAATAACAACCTTCTCAGTTCCTCCTTATTTAAACGATGTGTATTGTGTGAATTATAATCGTTCACACTATTTACTAACTTATCACCCTTAGAAATGAATTTCTCATAATTCAAATCTCTGCTATCACATGGGATTTGATAATATTTATCCAAATTTTTACTTTTAGCCATTTCTTCAGATGTAACTAATGTCTCAAAAATCTTTTCACCATGCCTGGTACCAATAACTGAAACATCAGCATTAGCGCCATACAAATCCATTAAAACTTCTGCTAATAAACTAATTGTAGAGGCAGGTGATTTTTGGACAAATAAATCTCCATTTTCACCATTCTCCCATGCATACAATACTAAATCGATAGCATCATCAAGTGTCATCATAAATCTTGTCATTTGAGGATCAGTTATAGTAATACTCTGATTAGATTTAATCTGATTTACAAATAATGGAATAACAGAACCTCTCGAGGCCATAACATTACCATATCTTGTACAACAAATAGTTGTAGTTGCATTTTTACCTAGAGCTCTTCCTTTAGATATGGCAACTTTCTCCATCATTGCTTTACTAATTCCCATAGCATTAATAGGATAGCATGCCTTATCTGTGCTTAGCACAACAACTTTCTTAACATTATTAATTATTGCAGAATCCAAAACATTATTTGTACCTAGCACATTAGTTTTCACAGCTTCAACTGGAAAAAATTCGCAAGATGGAACTTGTTTAAGTGCAGCAGCATGAAATACAAAATCAACTCCCTCCATTGCATTATCTACACTTAATCTATCTCTCACATCGCCAATATAAAACTTAACTTTTGGGTTTGATAATTCATGTCTCATATCATCCTGTTTCTTCTCATCTCTGGAAAATATTCTTATTTCATCAAATTCTGAATCAATAAATCTATTTAAAACAGCATTACCAAATGAACCAGTACCTCCAGTAATTAATAATTTTTTATTTTTAAACATAGCTCTCTTTATTATTATTTTTTAGTTTAAAATTTAATGCAACTGCCTGCCATATAATGTAAGGAGTTAATATAATAATATTAACATATATTACTAATATCCAATCTAAATCAACATATATTTTTGATATTAAGTAACACAAGGGAAACTTTAATAATACTCCAATTGAATAGCCAAATAACTGATATTTTAATTCACCTAGGCCATTAGCGATACTTGTAATACAAAAATTGAATATTACAACACTACAAAAAACAACAAATATAAAGGCAGTAAAATAATTTATTTCTATACTATTAGAACCTAGCCAAACATCAACTATACTTTGAAATGGCATAATAAATAAAAAACAGATTGCCATAAATATTAACGAAAAAAATATTAGATTTTTATAAACAGATCTAATCCATTCAAACTTTTTTTGAGAAAAAGCTTTTGTTGTCGCTGACCAAACAGGACTAGATATTAATGAAAAGAGCATAACAAAAGCATAGAAAAATCTATTATATACTTGATATTCAACTACATATTCTGGATTGAACAACCATATAATTACAACTTCATTTGTTGATGCGATGAACATAAAGGTTAGCTGAATCCAAAAGAACATCCCACCAAGCTTAATAATATCTACAGCATCTTTATAACTAAAATGAATTATATTAGGAATAGCATAACTAAGTTTACTTGAAAATAGCACTATTGTTGCGATGAACATGGGTAAATTAATTGTAAAAATATAATAATATGAGAGATTGATAAAATTTATTGCATCTTCATTATTATTGCTATACACCAAAACAAAAAGAAACAAAATATTAGAGCACAAAACTAAAATACTAGATAGGGCTGTTTTTTGCAATGAGTTGAAAATAGAAACAACTAATTTTAAAAAAATATGTACTGATATTGAAATAATTATATAATGAATTGATTGGGTAAGTATATCGGCCCCAATAATAGATGAATCTATACTTAACATACTATTCCAATCGACAAGGCCATTAATTAATCTTAATATAATGTATAAAAACAAAGAAATAAAGCCAACTAAATAATATGATGAAGTAATATATCTCTTTATTTTCTCTTGGTTGTTTAAAGCAAATGCGGATGTCAAATAATTTCTTAATCCACTACCTATGCCTAAATCAAACATTAATACCCATGAAGTTATAGACATGAATGTAAACCAAATTCCTGCAATTTCTTTTTCATGAAAAAAAATCAGCATATATGGTAGCATTAAAATATTCACAAACAATGCAATGCCCTTAACCACTAAAGAAATAGATATATTCATGAAAATATCTGAATTATTTTCATCATGGATCAAAGATTTAAACATATTAATCATAAATAAATTAGGCTACACTCTTATTTTTCAAGAAATAGAAGAGCATCAAATACATTAACACATTATTTTGATGAGGTTCTTTCGTCAAAATAATAATAAAAATAGATAATATCGTTAACTTTCCTAACAATGTTGCCTTCTGAATATTTAATATTCCTTTAATCCATCCAATTACATAAAAAATACCCATAAATCCAAATACTGCTAGAAAATAAGTAATTGTTGATGTCTGAGAAAGAACATCAGATCTATAAGTTAGGCTTCTCCAAATATTATAATATTCTGAATAACCAACACCATAAATAGGGCTCTGACTGAAAATTGCTAAATCAACAAGAGGACCATTTAATCTTGTCATAACTGATTTAGACTTATATAAAACTTTCCCAAACAAATCAGGATTAATATTATTTAATATTTGAAGTATTTCTTCTAATCTAAACTGAACTAATATAAAAAAAAGTAATAAAAAAATATTAAATAATAAACTAATCCGAGTTTGATTTCTTTTATTTATCAATAGAATTAATATAAATGGCAATAGAAATATTCCAGAAGTTGATAATGTAGTCAAGATGGTAAATGAAAAAATGAAAAAATGAACTTTATTAATTTTTTCCTTCATAGATACCTCGAAAATTAAAGCAATAATCAAAAAACTAGCAAATATACCAGGCTCCCAGAAAATCCCTATATTCCTTTCTGGAGCATGATGAAGGATATAAAATAAATAACCATTATAATAATCAATATTATTAATATTCGTTATTATAGGTAAAAATGACCCAAAATTTAAAAAATTTACTAGGGAGTATCCAATCAAAGAGAAAATGGAAATGATTAAAATTATTCTTAGATAATATATTACAAAGTTTTCAAATGAATAAATATTTGATAAAAGTAAACTAAGAGTAATTATTAAGAAAAATCTAATATATGGACTTAATACAGTTGAATCGAAATTATAAAAAAAAGTGAACAATCCAATTATTACAAAAATACAATAAAAAGTAGTTGAATTCATTCCCTTTATAGTTGGCAATTTCTTATTTGAACTATTTATAAGTAAAACTATAATTATTGCAGGAATCAATAATGATATACCTGAATTACTATTAACTGTAATTAAAACAGAACTTGAATTATATAAAATGGCAACTAATATAAATAAGAAAAAAACTTTATTAATTATAGGAATAGATTTCATTAATTTTCTTTAAATATCATTTTTTAAACTTATCATATACGCTTTCATATTTTTTGATACCAAAAAGTGGCTTTATAATTCTAATACAAAAAATTATAATTCTATTTAATAATGGCATTAATATTATTCTTGCCACTTTTTTTTCATATTCTAAATCAATTGTTATCTTAGATGGATGCACTAAAGGGAAATCAATATCAGATGACTTAATACCACAAAATCTTCTAGTCATCACTTTATTTAATGAATTTCCACCGTGAGTTGAACGTTCATCTACACCTATATTGCTAATTAAATTAACCGAAGGACTAATTCCATATAAGCCATGATGTCTTATAGAAAATGACATTTGATGATCCCATGATGATTTAGTTGGGTCACTATCAATTTTGTATATTGTAGAATAAAAATTATATCTCTGTTGATAAAATAATGACTTGTTTAAATATTGATTTTTTAATTCACTCATAGACTTTTTATCTCTAGCTAGATCTAAATTAATATCATAATATTTATTAAATTTATTTGACCAGGAGGCCCATCCACACGGCATTAAATGTTTAGTAAACACATAGCTACTGCCATCCTTAGGTTTATATTTTTCTAAATAGTTAGTCCCACAAACCCATAAAACTTTATCTTCATACTGATATTTTTCAAGCATCTCCTTGCAATAATAAAAAAAAGTATTCTCAGGCAAATTATCATCTTCAAGGAAAATTGCACAATCTTCTTTAGAAAATACCCATTGTGCACCTTTACCTATGTTTCCATATACACCAATGTTTTTATTAGAGTATTTTTTAATAACTTCACATTCCCAATCAATTGCACTTTCTACTGATTTTCTACAATTATTAACGTCTTCACTTTCTTGATTATTCCGTCCTCCATCACATAGAAGATATAATTTTTCTGGTTTAATTTTAGATACTTGCTTTAATACTCTAATGGTAGTATCTGGTCTATTGAAGAAAAAAATACATATTGGAATATCAAATTTCATATTAACCTTTAATTACCTTTTCTATAAATAACGACATTTTATTAATATAATTAGTATAATGAAATAATTTGGAATTTAAACAATATTTTTTCATTATATCTACATCATGTTTACTTATAGATAATATTTCATTTAAATCAATTAATGCTTTATTTCTATTATTAATATCAATAAAAAATCCATTCTTACCTTCTTCTAAATAATCATTTAAATCACTTGTATCAGTAGTAATCATTGGTGTACCACAGCTAATGCTTTCAACGAATTTTGTAGAAAACCCTGCAGTTGTCATTTCATTAACATCTCTTAGATTTATTGTAAAGTCTGCAAGAGAAACCTCTTTAATTATTTCTTTTTGGTTAACCTTACCAAAAAAATTAATATAATTTTTTGAATCATTAATTAAGTGTTTGTGCTTTCCTACAACAGATAAATATTGTTCTTTGCTCAAACCATAAATATCAAACTCAAAATTATTATTACTTTTATAAACTTCAGATAAAAGTTCAATGGTAATATCTAATCTATCCTTATATGCTTCAATATCAACCTTTCTCCCATCTATAGGAAATGGAATCCCTGCATAGACTAATTTAATTCTCTGATTCTTATCTCTGGCAACATGTTTAATATTATATAGATTCGATACTAATGGAGGAAGAACAATAATGTTATCAATATTTTTAGAAAAATAATTTTTAATATAATTACTGATAGAAATAACTCCATCAGCTTTATGTAAAATAACTTTTCTCAAAAAATATCTATCTAGAAACTTAGCTATTCTTTCTAGTTTAGTCCCATGTGAGGTTGCCGACATATCAACTACATTAGCAATGAATGGAATCTTATATGCTTTGCAAAACTTAGCTAGCTGAAAGATGAAGAAAGAAAATGTTGGCGTTCCATAAGATATAACTGCTGCTATGCATGAATGATCTGACTTTAAAAAATTAATTATTTCTTTATTTATCTTAATATAGTTCGAAATTTTAAGCAATGAATTATGTAATGGAATAGAATAACTTTCAAAGTTATCAATCATGACCTTAGATTTGCTGAAATTTATTTTTTGTTCATTAACACCAATAAAAACTAAGTCATAACCCAATTCACTTAATATTCTTCCATTAGAATATACTAACTTACCTTCTGCATTACCATCCGGAAACAGAAATTTTCCGATATAAACTATTTTTTTTTTCAAATCATTTAATATTCTTTTTTATTGCAAAATAATATCTTATTTTATTTAGAATCAAAATAACTTTTGAACCTATTGAATAATAATTTAGCTTAGATAAAAACCACCTCAAATCTCTTTTAGAAAATTTTTCTCTTCTATTTGTTTGTATTTGATTATAGCGTAATTGCATATATTTTTTTTGTTTATAATTATATATATTGTTAGAAATATAATTTAATTCATTATTAATATTTTTAGTAATTATTCCCATATCTTTGTCATCATAAATTCCAATAGTATCATATTTTGTTATTTTATTATCAAGTATTTCTACAGATAAAATAAAAGATTTTCTGTTTTCATCATTCTTCTTTACAACAAAGTTTTTTACAAATGGAGAAATACAATCATCAAAACAAAAATTTCCTAAACTGTAGGCAACTAAATTATTTTTAATTTTTTGTACTCCTTGTATATTATGAGTATGATGACCATGAATCAAAAAATTAGCATTTTCAGATATTTTACTAACAAAATTTATCTGGTCAGGATTAGGAAAATTTGTATGCTCATCTCCCCAGTGCAAACTAAGAACAGATAAATATTTTTTTTCTTTGTCAATTTTTAATTGTTCATTTATTTTTGAAAATTTTAAAGGATGAATACCAATTTTATTATTTAAATACTGACTACCATTTGTACTATAGCAACAATAACCGCTAAAATGGATTTTGTTTCCATCATAATCAAGATGTATTGATTTGTTATTAACACCAAAATAATCAATTCCATTTATATCTAAGTGCTTAATTGTCTCATCTAATCCTTTGGTGCCATAATCAAATATATGATTATTAGCTAATGTAACTGCATTAATATTTAATAAATTTAATATCTTTGTATTAACAGGATTTGATTTTAAGTGCATAGATTTACATTTTTTGCTATGATTAACTTTAGTAAGTGGGGTTTCTAAATTAGCAACAACATAATCAAAATCCTTTAAAAAATTACCAATATTAATAATTCTTTCATATGCACCATTTGAAAGACTATACTCTCCAATTAAACCTATATCCCCTAAAAATGCTATTTTCATGCCAATAGATTAATTATGTTTATCAATATTTATTTTTAATAAATTACCAAAAATATTCCCATACTCTTCTGGATTAAATTTTTCAAAGCCTGATCCATGATAGAGTGTCAACTCACCAACATAAATTTTATTGGAACTGATATATAAATCTACTCTCAAATGCTTTAAGCTCTCAGACAATTTTTTTGATAATAACAACATCTCATCTAGACACTCAGGCCTAGGAATTTTATATTGTGGATCAGTTGGATAGCAAATTTCAAAATCAATGTAATCCCAATCAAGATTATATATATTTCTTCTATGATTAGTAAACCTATCAATATCGACTTGTATATACTTAGGCTCTCCATTAAAACAAAATATTTTATAGTCTTTTAATTGAAGATCTGATTCATCTTTTAAAAGCTCTTCACAAATGATTCTAGGTTTTATATTTTTATACGGCCATTCTCTACCTTTATAAAAAAAATTATTATTTAATAATTTAGATAACTTTTTTTTTGCTTTATATCGATTGAATTTAGTTTTATTATTACAAATTATAACCCCACCGGAATCATGTGTTGTTTTGAGAACAAAACTATTAGGCAGCTTATTAAAATCAATTTCATTTACATTATAATAGTTATCAATTAATGGTATGAGATATTTTTCTCCAACTTTATCAGATATATACTCTCTTACCTTAAATTTATCTGCCAAAGTAATATATAATTTTTGTCTATCATTAATTTTTAACCATTGAATTTTTTCATTGAATGATGTAGGATTATCAAGATTTAACCTTTTATTCGTCCTTAAATAATATAATACTTTTAAAAACTTTTCATCATTTAACCAATAAAAGTATTTATTAGCTATAAGTGCTACAATTATTAATTTTGGATTATTTATTATTTTTAATAAATAAGTAATAAGAATTTTTTTATATTTCATGATTTATTTTATTAAAAAATAATTCAAAAATTAAGAATCATTATCACTATAATAATAGTTAGAATAATTATAGTAATAACCAGCTCCATAGCTATGATGCTCTTCAGTCATTGCATTCATAACAACACCAGTAATAGGAAAATTTCCATACTGTAATTCAGAACAGACTCTTTCGAAGGCACCTTTTTCAGTAACACCTGCCCTTACTATTAAAACAAATTTATCAATATATTTCATTAAAATATATGCATCAGCAACAGCAATTAACGGAGGCGTATCAATCAAAATAATATCATACTTTTGTTTCAAAGTATGCATTAACTCACCTAGAGTATCTGATTCTAATAATTCAGAAGGATTAGGAGGGGTTATTCCTGCAGATAAGATATCTAAATTATCAACATATGTCTTATTAATTATTTCTTCAATATCATTCTTTTGTCCACTTAAATAAGATGAAAATCCGGGACTTCTACTTACCTTAAATACTTTATGATTTACAGGCTTTCTTAAGTCAGAATCAATAAGCAAAACTTTTTTACCTAAAGTTGAATATGTTACAGCTAAATTAGCTACTGTTGTTGTTTTACCTTCACCTGGACCACAACTACTAAGCAATACACATTGACCTTTCATATCTTTATTTGATGTATATAATAAGCTTGTTCTTAAACTTCTATAGGCTTCTGAAACAGGCGATTTAGGATCTTCGTATGCTATTAATTTTCTTTCTATTTGATTATCAGTTATATATGCTTTCAATTGTTCAATATTTTTTCTTGATTTTCCATGTACATTAAGATTAGTTAAATCTGGGACCATAGAAAGAATAGGTATTCCTTTTTTTTCTATTAACTCTATAGATTTAATAGTTTGATCAGAATAATCAATCAAAAAAGCGATAGCAACAGAGCATGCAATTGCAAATAAGATACCAGAAATTAGATTCATCAATTTATTAGGACTGATAGGCTTTGAATCAACTATAGCATGATCAATAATTCTAATTTTACCAAGTTTAGAAGCTTCTCCTATTCTAGCCTCTTCTAATTTTGTGCTCATAAAAGAAAATGTTTCGGCCTGTATGACTCTCTGCCTTTCTAAACGAGCATATTCTAACATTTTTTCTGGTAAAGAAGATAATTTAGCATCATAAGAATCAACTAATTTTTTATATGAAATAGCTTTAGATTCAAGAATTCCCTTTATAGTTTTGAAGTGAATAACAGAATCCATCAAACCTTGTCTATAATCTATTGGATTTGCAACAGCCACTCCTTGAGAAATCAATACCCTTGTTTCATCTTTTAAATTAGATTTTAAAATCTCAATCTTATTATTTAATAATTCAAGTGCAGCATGATTTTTCCCATATTGCGTCTCTAAAGAAACTAATTCAGCCTCAGATAGTGCTAACTCATTTTTCAAAGCAAATAATCTATCATTAATAGTATTAGTAACACTCTCGCTGAATTCTTTTTCATCTATAGTTAACAAATCATTTATATGTTTGATTTTATGGCTATTAATATCAATCATTGCAAGAATATTATTATAACGTGATTCAATATCAGTTAAATTCTCTAAAATCAATTTTGAATTATCTTCAAGTCCAAATATTTTTTTTTCTTCTTGAAACTTTTTTAATTTTTCTTCAATTTGATTTAATTCTTTTTCTTTTTGTTTAAGCTGAGAACTTAAAAAGTTTTTCAAATGTCCCATTTCTGCAGTCAGCCAATTTAAATCTCGTTCTCTATAAACATCTATTAGAACGTTAGCAATTAATTTTGATTCAATAGGACTTTTACTTTTAACAGTAATTTTAATAGCATCTGTATTACGTTTATTTAAAACATCTAAAGAATTTAATAATCTATCTGAAAAAATAATTTTTAAAGAATCATTTAATTCTTCTCCAAGTTCAAAATCACTTGCAAAAGAATCAATACCAAAAGTTAAAAATGCTCTAATCCATGATGGTTCATACTTTTTAGTTCCAAATAAAAATAAGTCATTTTTATACTTACTTTCAAATAGCCTATTAACAACAACATCTAAAGTTGTACTTGATTTTAATACCTCTATCTCATTTTCAATATAATTCCTATCTTTTGTTAATCCCATATCTAACATAGAAAAAATTGACATAGATTTTTGATCCTGACGAACCATAACAGTACTAGATGATTCATAAACAGGTTTAACAGTGAGGGTATAGTATATTACTATAGATATAACTATGAAAAACGTTACAAGCATAGCAAAAGCATGATTCTTTAATATATAATATAATTCTTTTAGAGAATAGTCAAAGGAACTATCAGTATTCTTAAAGGATTTTGAATTTTCATTAAAGTCATTCATAATTACTTAAGCTTTAGCTTGTTCTTTCTAATGTTAATGCAATATTTAAAATACTAAGAAAAATTGTAGGCAAATTTGATGAGGTGATAAGTTTAGAAAACAGTTTTTGCTTAATATAAATAGTATCTCTTGGTTTCAATTCATATAGAATATCTTTATTATTAAACATTATATCCTTTAAATTAATTTGTTTATTTGAACCATCAGAACTTCTAATAATTATTCTTTTTAAATCAGTTCCAGGTAGATACCCTCCAGCCAAAGATATCATAGTCATTAAATCAATACCATCATAAACAATATAAGTACCTGGTTGTTTAACATGGCCTATAACATTTACAGACATACGCAAAACTCCATCTTGACCTGTAACAAATTCCTCACTTGATAACATTTCAGGTTGAGATTTGATTGAAAAGGGGAAAATAAAGGATTGAATAATAACTAAAAAGATTATAATAATATTTTTTTTCATATTTCTTAATTTAAAAACTTAAATCTCCTCTTTATTCTATTTATAAAATTATTATTAGTATTCAATAAATCAATACTACCTTTGCTAGACTTCATATCTTCTCCAGCTAGTACTCTTTGTGAATTAGTTTTAAATATATCAACTATTTCACAAGATATATTTTTTTCTAAAAAATCATACGTTTTTTTTAAACAAAAGTTCCTTCTTTTATCATTATGAGCATCTGATCCTATAAGGTGCACATAGCCTTTTTTTATCATTTCAATCGAAATAGTCTTTATTTTATCACCAAAATGTCCTCTTATACTGCCAGCTCCAACTTGTACTATATATCCTTTACTATTCCAATCTTTTAAAATATCAATATCTTCTTTAATAAATTTATATCTCTCTGGATGCGCAACAATTGGAGTAATTCCTTCTAATTGCAATTTATAAAATTGATCATCATAGCCTGTAGGGAAAATACCCGGAAGAAATTCAATTAACATATATTTTCCATTACCAATGGTATTTAATGGGTTTTTTGAAACTTCAATAAGATTTGGAAGATAAAAAACCTCAGATGAAAGATGTAATTTTACATTTATATTATTTTCATTTAACACTTTTTGCAATTTATTTATTTGCTCTACAAGATAATCATAATCTACGTTCTTATCATACATTTTAGGATGTTGAAAATGAACCGTATTAACAACATCGGTAATCCCTTGTCTCTGAGCTTTTCTAAGCATATTCAATGAAACATCAATTGAATCAGGACCATCATCAACATTTGGTAATACATGGTTATGATAATCAATCATTATAATATCCTTTTATTACCGATATAACTTTATCCATTTCCTCTATTGTTAAATATGGATGCATAGGTAAGCTTAAAATTCTTTCACTTAATTTATTTGATATAGGATAATCAGCATTAGATATGCTCTTATAAAGTTCTAAACTATTAAATGGTTTTTTATAAAAAATAGCTGTTGGGATATCAGCTTTATCTAATGATTTAATTATCTCTTCTCTTTCGATAGTATTATTTATAAGAATAGAATATTGGGCCCATGAGGATACATGGTTTTTCTTAATATAAGGAGTTTGGACATAATCCTTTAAATTATCATTATAATATTGTGCAATTTTATTTCTTAAGGTCAACTCTTGATCAAAAATATTCAGCTTATTTAATAATACTGCTGCCTGAATGGTATCAAGTCTGCTATTTAGTCCGATTCTAACATTGTCATACTTACTCTTTCCCTGTCCATGTACTCTTATTGATCTGTATATTTCGGCCTTATCTGTATCATTCGTAAAGATAGCACCACCATCACCATAGCAACCAAAAGGTTTTGCAGGGTAAAAAGAAGTTGCAGACACATTGCCAAACGAACATGATTTTTTATTTTTATAACTTGCTCCAAATGATTGCGCTGCATCTTCAATTAAAAAAAGATTATATTTTTTTGCTATACTTTGAATTTTCTTATAATTTGCAAGTTGCCCAAATAAATCAACAGCTATAATTGCTCTAGGGTTCAATTTTTTTTGATTTATAACGTTTTGAATGGATTTTTCTAATAAATCACAATCTATATTATAGTCTCTATAATTAACATCAACAAATACAGGTGTAGCACCTAAGTGAGATATAACCTCTGTAGTAGCAAAAAAAGAAAAATTTGTTGTAAAAACAGCATCTCCTGGACCAATTTTATGAGCCATCAAGGGAATCAATAAAGCATCTGTACCAGATGCACAAGTCACACATTCTTTTACACCAACATACTTTGATAATCTCTCTTCTAGCTCAAAAACTTTTTTTCCCAGTATAAAATCACCTTTATTTAAAATAGAAGCTATATCATCATTAACCCCTTTTTTAATTATTTCATACTGCTTATTTAAATCAATAAACTTAATAAGATAGACCTTATATATTTACCCTATAATATACAAATTATTATAAAATTGATTATAAAAAACATTAATACATATTATAATATTCTAAATACCATTTTACAAATCTAGGAATTCCTTCTTTGATTTTTATTTTAGGAGCATAACCTGTTAAATCAAAAAGTTGATTCGTAGAGGCAGAAGTTTTTTCCATTTCAGCATAGCATCTAGGTAAAAAATCATACTTTGCTTGTTTAGATAAAGACTTTTCAATCAACTTAATATAATCCATCAATTGAATAGAATCTCCTCCTCCAATATTTAAAAGTAAATATTTTTTTAATTGAAGTTCATCACTATCTATTAATCTATATATACTTTCAATAATATCATCAATATATGTAAAACTTCTAGTATGCTCCCCATTATTAAATAATTTTATTTTTTCATTATTCAAAATACTAGCTGTGAAAATATGAGGGGACATATCAGGTCTTCCCCATGGTCCATAAACTGTAAAAAAACGTAATCCAATCGTATTAATGTTATATAAATGAGAGTAAGTATACGCCATCAATTCATTTGATTTTTTAGTTGCAGCATAAATTGAAATAGGTGAATCAACTCTATCATCCTCAGAAAATGGAATTTTTTTATTACCTCCATATACAGAACTAGATGAAGCATATATTAAGTTATTTATTTTATTATGCCTACAGCACTCAAGAATATTCATAAATCCAACTACATTAGATTGAATATATGCATGTGGATTTTCCAATGAATATCTTACTCCTGCTTGTGCAGCCAAATGAATAACATAATTAATACCATCTATTTTAAATAATTTTTCTATTTTTTCAAGATTTACAATATCTTCCTTATAAAAAATGAATTGTCCAGATTTCACATGAGGATTTAATTCATTTAAACGACTTTTTTTTAAGTCAACATCATAATAATCATTGATATTATCAATCCCAATTACAGTGTAACCTTGCGAACATAATTTATTGACTAAATGGAAGCCTATAAATCCCGCACAACCAGTAACTAATATTTTATTATTTTTATTCATTAATAAAATTTAAACTATTTATCATTATTATTAAATAGTTCATAATTATAAAACATAAATAAAATTCCACCTAAAATAGTATAAGGGAAGAATGTCACAGCATGTAATATAATTGCAAATTCAATTTCAAGAGCAAATACACCTATAAGTCCCATCCCATAAATAACCCCAGCTTCAAAAGTCCCAATATTAGCAGGTGCAGATGGGATTGACAAAGCTAATGAACTAATAAATAAGATTAAAATACAATCTAAAAGCGATAAATCTAAAGACATAGAGTTTTGAATTAAATAAACCTCTACTACATACAAAGACCATATCAATAGAGTATATAATAAAATGGAAAAAATATTTTTAGACGATAAAGATTGGAACCCTTTTATAATATCATTAATTACATTAACTAATCTATTATATGAACTATAGTTTTTTAAAGCAGAATTAAAATAGAATGAAACCGATAGCATCACAATTACAATAATAAATATTAGATATATAAAATATGTATTATCATAAACATCAATAAAATCAAATTCAACAAAAAAGAGTATAGAACCTAATAAAACAAGGCCTAGCATATCAAGGAATCTTTCTAAAATCACAGTACCAAATATATATGGAAATCCTGTTTCTGAACGTTTTGACAAGAAAAAACAACGCAATCCTTCACCTAACCTTAAAGGTAAAATGTTATTTCCAAAGTACCCTACCATCTGAGATTCAAATAATTTTTTCACAGATATACTCTGGTCACTAAAAAGTAATTTCCATCTTAAAGCTCTAATATAAACTACAAAAATCAAGAGTGCTACTGCCAATAAAACAGATAGATAGTTAATATCATATAAAATATCTATGAATCTATTTAGGTCAAATCTATTAAATGCATAGAAAGAAAAAACTATACTAATAAAAATACTTGAAATAAATTTCAAATTAAAAAAGTGTTTATATGATAAATATGTCTTCATCTCCTTAAATCATATGTAGTGTAATCACCTTTAATTTCAAATACATCCTTTCTAAATAAAGAATCATTAATACTAAAGTGAATATTTTTAATAATAATATTAGCCTTATCTATAGATATGCGTATTGATTCTAGTTCTAAGCAATCATCTGAAAAGAACAACCTTGTTTTATTAAAGTTAGAATCTAAATTCAATACATACTCAAATTTTGACCTTTTTGCAGGTTTAATATTTTGGAGATTGAAAATTGATGATAGAAGAATAAACATCGAACTATCAGGACTATCTATATAAAGCTGTTTTAAATTTTTAATTAATCTTGCACTCTTATATTGATCAAATAAAAAAACTTCATTTGATAAATCAATCTTAACTTTATTTTTTTCTTTATCTACATATACTGTTAAACTATCAATGTTTTTTTTATTCATAAGGGGATATGTAGATGCCTGTATAAATATAAAGTTATTATCTAACTTATCTATATTAGATTGATACCAGGTATCAATACACTCAGATGCAAATATAAATGAATATAAAAAAAAGTATATACTTAGATAAAATTTACTCACCAAAAATTTCATTTAAATATGCATGATCAACTAATACGTCTCTTGCTTTACTACCACTATAACCACTAATAATACCCAATGATTCTAATTCATCAATCAATCTTCCTGCTCGGCTATATCCAATTCTAAACCGTCTTTGAAGCAATGAAACAGATGCTTGTTGTGAATCAACAACTAATTTTGCAGCATCTTTTAAATATTCATCTTGCTCTACACTAACATCAAATTCATTATTAGTCTCTATTTTTTTAATTTCAGGAAGTTTAATTTCATCAGGTTTAGGTTGCGCTGAAATATGACTCATAATTTTTTCAATTTCATCTAGTGTTATAAATGCATTATGAATTCTAATTGGAGATGCAGAACCTGGTAATAAGAATAGCATATCACCTCTACCTAATAATTTTTCAGCTCCCATCTGATCTATAATAGTTCTAGAATCAACTTTAGATGATACTTGAAATGATATTCTAGCAGGGAAATTAGATTTAATTAAACCTGTTATAACATCAACCGAGGGTCTTTGTGTTGCAACTATAAGATGAAGGCCAACAGCTCTTGCCTTCTGAGCTAATCGTGTAATAGGTTCCTCAATTGCTCTTCCAGATGTCATCATTAAATCTGCTAACTCATCAATAACCACAACTAAATAAGGAATGTTTTCCAATGAAGAATCTAAAGATTTTTTCTTATTATACTCATCTAAGTTTCTAACTCTAACATCAGAAAAAACCTGAAATCTTCTTTCCATTTCTGTGATTGCAGAGCTCAAAATACTAACTGAATTTTCAGCTGTAGTCATAACATATTCATCTAAATGCTTAGCTGTAATAAGATGATATCCCACTAAGGATTTATAAGTTGTTAATTCAACTTTCTTAGGATCCATTAATATAAACTTCACCTCATCTGGTTTCGCATTATACAATATTGATACAATTATAGTATTAATGCATACAGATTTACCAGCACCTGTAGCACCCGCAACAAGTAAATGTGGCATCTTATTTAATTCAAAGAAAAAAGCATCTCCTGTTGTTGTCTTACCTAATGCAATTTTTAATTTTGATTTATTCTCTATATACCTCTTAGAATTAAGAATACTTTTCATATAAACGATAGATGGTGATTCATTAGGCAATTCAATCCCAACAGATTTAGATCCTGGGATAGGAGCAATAATTCTCACTCGCTTTCCACCCATAATCCGAGATAAATCTTCAGATAAATTTGTAAATTTATTAACTCTTACCCCTTCAGCTGGTTCAATTTCAAATAAAGTGATTACTGGTCCTGGAGAAATTTTAACGACCTTACCTGAAACTCCAAATGAATTAAGAGCATATGAGACTTGATCTGCTTTTTGTTTTAATTCATCTTCATTATGCACTTTAATATCTATAGGATCATCTAGAAAATCAATATCAGGCAATTTATACTGCAAATATTTATTTTGCCTTTTAATCTCTTCGTTCATATCTCCCTCTATAATCTCATCTTCATCTTCGATTATAAGATTTAAATCATCACTCTTATCATTTTCTTCAATTACAGACTCAGTTTCAGCTTTTTTATTTTGATCAGCACTAACAGTAATGGTATCAGAATTATCATTTTGAATTTCAAACTCTTTTTCATCTGTATCTTCAATATCATCTAAATCTTTTACTTTTTGATTATCTTTATCATTAATAGAAGATTCATAATTTTCATCTGATGCATCATTAATAATGATATTATTATTTTTCTTCTTATCTAAAAAATGAGAATATGAGTCAAATATTCTTACATATAAAAACTGTAATTTATTTTTTAAAAAACTATATATTCTATTTAATGAATTATATATGGAAAAATTAAATATAACTGCTAATAATAAAATCAAGCATGTATATAGAATTAAAACAAATCCAACTCTACCAAAAATATCACCTATAAATCTATTTAATGCATGTCCTATTAAATTCAACGAATTATCAAAAGATAAATATACTAAAAAAGTAGAAGTCCAAATGGCGCTTAAGGATATATATAGAATGACTTTATAAAAATCACTTACTTTTTTATTTGTAAATAAAATAGCACCTAAAATAGATGTAATAATAGGAATTGAAATAGATGCATACCCCAATAAAAAATGATAAAAATAAGGAATAAATACTCCAAAATAACCACCTAGAGTAGTATTAATAGTCTTATTATCAGCCAATCCACCTGGCTGTTCTGAAGGATCATAACCTATAATAGTAATAAAAGACAATAAAGAAAAAAGTAATAAAATTAATCCAAATATTTCTTTTTTAGATATTTTCATACTTATGAATGTAAAGAAAAATTCTTTATAAATGGAGGTTTTATAATTTCAGCCTCAAAAAACTTATTTCTAATCTCAATAAAAATAGTTTTTTGTTTAATAAATGAATAATCTAAGAATGCCATTCCTATGCCTTTATTTAGCCCTATTGAAAAAGCTCCACTAGAAACATATCCAGCTAGCTGATTATCTACATACACTTTATAAGAGCTTCTAGGAATAGCTCTATCTATCATACGAAAACATATCAATCTTTTTTTTGGATTTTTAATTTCTGATTCAATTTTCATTTTACCTATAAAATCTTTTTTTGATACATCTGTAACCCAATTCAAACCAGACTGTATAGGGTTAATACTATCTAATAAATCATTGCCATATAGACAATACTTCATCTCTATTCTTAAAATATCTCTTACTCCTAAACCACAAGGGGCAACTTTATTATTAATAAATCTAGACCAAATACGCTCTACAACAGAATTACTAGAAATAATTTCATAACCTAGTTCTCCTGTATACCCAGTTCTACTAATTATAATATCCTCATTAAATAAATTATAATTAGAGAATGTATAAAATTTCAAATTATCAAGATTAATATCTAATGATTTTAAAATAATATTTCTACTATTTGGACCCTGGATAGCTAAAATAGAAGTTTTCTCTGAGCAATTTTCTATTTCGACATCAAAATCATTATTTTCAATCATCCACTTATAATCTTTATCAATATTGGAAGCGTTAACAATAATAAAGAAGGAATTTTGATTTTTCTTATAAACAATAATATCATCTATAACGCCACCTTCATGATTACAAAACATATTATATTGAGCACAATTATTCTTAATTTTGACAATATTATTAGCGGTAATATAGTTTAAAAAATCTTCTGATTTTTGACCTGAAACAATTATCTTTCCCATATGTGAAACATCAAACATTCCAACATCATTCCTTACAGAATTATATTCAAAAGAAATACCTTCCTTATAATTCACTGGCATTAAATATCCTGCAAAAGGGATGACTTTAGCATCTAATTCAATATGTTTTTCATAAAGGGATGTTTTCTTATGTTTCATAACTACAATACTACCTTAATAATTGCAATGTTTTTTTAATAATACTTTCAGTATCTAAATCACTTTCTTTTTCTAATACATCTTTAATAGCATCTCTAATAAGCTTTGGTGAAAAACCAAGATTTTTTAATGCAGAATAAGCATCATTATCCAAGCTACTATCTTCAATAGGAAGGGCATCTTTATCAAATTTACCAAATTCATCTTTAAGTTCTACAATAATACGCCTTGCTGTTTTTGGTCCAATCCCAGGCAAAGATGTTAACATTTTAACTTCTCCTGCAATAAGCCTATTTTTAAACTCATTTGGAGGAACTGTTGATAACATATTAATTGCAGTTTTTGGACCTATTCCAGATACACCGATAAGCATTTTAAATAAAGATCTTTCTTCTTCATTTATAAAGCCATATAATTCCTGACTATTATCATTAATATGAAAATAAATTAAAAAAGTAATAGGTGATTTTATTTTTGGTAATACATCATAACAACTAGTAGAACAATTAACTTTGTAGCCTATACCATTAACATCAACAATGGAGTAGCTAGGGTTTTTATCAGATAATATCCCAGATAAATATTCAATCATAATTCTTTAATTTTCACTTGATTAAAATGACATAAAGCTATACCAACTGCATCTGAAGCATCTAAAGGTTTTGGAAGATTCTTCAAATTAAAAATTTGCTTAATCATATATTGTAATTGTACTTTATCAGCATTACCATTTCCTGTAACAGACTGTTTAACTTTTTTTGCTGAATACTCAAAAACGGGGATATTATTCTTAGCTGCACAAAGCATAGCAACACCCCTTGCCTGGCCTAATAATAAAGCTGATTTTACATTTTTACCATAAAATACATCTTCAATTGATAGCACTGTTGGAGAGAAAGTTGCTATTAGTTCTTCCATATCAATATATATTGTATGTAGTCGTTTCGATAAAGTATCATTTTTATTAGGCTGAATAATTCCAAAGTCAATAATTTTAGGAATATCCTTATTTATAGATATTAATCCAAAACCTGTTTTAGTTAAACCTGGATCAATACCCAATATAGTCATTATTATACAACTTCAAAATTAGTATGCACTTTTTGAACATCATCATGATTTTCAATTAATTCTAAAAGTTTTACCACTTTATCAGCTTCATCAAGAGATAATTGAATCAAACTTTGGGGGACTAAAGACACTTCACCTTCAAATTGAATTCCATTTTTTTCAAATAAAGAATTAATCTCTTGAAAATCTTCTGGCTTAGTTATTATTTCATAAAAATCATCATCTATATTGATATCCTCTATATCAACATCATCCAAAATATTCATCAAACTATCTTCTGTTATTTCAGATGATTTTACAGATACAATACCTTTTCTCTCAAACATCCAATTAACACATCCTGATTCTCCAAGATTACCACCATTTTTTGTCATAATACTTCTAATTTCAGGTAAAGTTCTATTTTTATTATCAGTCATAATTTCTATTAAAATTGCAACTGAATGGGGACCATAACCCTCATATTCAAAATCTTCAAATTTTACGCCTGGTAAGTCTCCAGTACCCTTTTTAATAGCTCTTTCAATATTCGCAGAAGGCATATTTGCTGCTTTTGCTTTTTTAACAGCTAATCTAAGAGAAGGATTCATATCAATATCACCTCCTCCTTGTCTTGCTGCTAAACTAATATCTTTTGATAAACGAGTAAAAATGACTCCCCTTTTAGCATCTGCAGCCCCTTTTTTTCGCTTAATAGTTGACCATTTACTATGTCCAGACATAATACTTCCTAATCTTGATTTTCTGTTACCTTATTAATTTCTTCAGTAACATCTTGCTTTGCTTTTTTAAATTCTTTAATGCCTTTACCTAAACCTTTTGCTAATTCAGGTAATTTTTTACCACCAAAAAGGAGTAAAACTACAAGTAGAATAATAGTGATTTCCATTGGTCCTAATGACATAATAATCTCTCCTTTATTTTATTTAAAATATCTTAATATATACCAAGAAATAAAAATTCCTAAAATACTTAATATACTTACATCAAAAAATAAGCCCATTTTTAAACGTAATGGACCTAGAACTAACCAATTATTAGCATTCTGACCAAAACCAAATGATTTTGATAATATAAAAAAATCTTTTACAACGCCATCAGGAATCACTAAGCTGACAAACATTGATAATGCTGTACCCATTATACAGCCTATAAAAATAACCAATAAAATAAAATATAAATTTTTCTTTTGCATAATAATTAACCTAAAATTGATTCGAAAATTAATCTACCATCATTAGATCCCAACAAACCATCTGAAGCTCTCTCAGGATGAGGCATCATGCCTAATATATTTTTATTCTTATTAGTTATACCTGCAATATCTGAAATAGATCCATTAGGATTATCCTTATATTTAAAAATAATTTGATCATTTTGTTCAAGTTCTTCTAAAGTATTTTTATTTACAATATAATTGCCCTGTTTATGAGCTATCGGCATATTAATATCACTTCTATCTTTCGAAATATTTTTAGTAAAAACTGAATTATAAGAATTAATCTTCAAAGATACTGTTTTGCTGATAAATTTAATATTCTTATTGGTAATAAGTGCTCCAGGAAGAAGTCCAGATTCTATCAATATTTGAAAACCATTACAAATACCAATAACAATTTTCCCTTTTTTTGATTCAGCTATAAGAGACTTCATGATTGGAGAAAATTTAGCTATAGCACCCGTCCTTAAATAATCTCCATAGGAAAAACCTCCAGGAATTAATATTCCATCAAAACCACTTAAATTAGTATCTTTATGCCATACAAAGGATACATTGAATCCAATATTTTTTAAAGCATAATAAGCATCATTATCACAATTGGACCCAGGAAATACTATTATAGCAAATTTCATATTATTCCTCTATTTCAAAAGTATATGTTTCTGTATTTGGATTAACTAATAATTTATTACATGAATCCTTAGTAATAGATATAGCATCATCTTTCTTTACACTCTTATCAAAATCTATTTCAATATATTTCCCAATACCCATTGAATCAATACCTTTAATATTAATTGATTTAAGCGCTTTATTAGTAACTGTACCTTGAGGATCAAGTATACCCTCTTTATATTTAATAAATATTTTAGCTTTCATTTATTCTCCTGAAACTTTAAAAAACTCTATCATTGTCTTAATTAATCCAGAAACAATATAATAACTTATAAAAAATAATATTACAATATGATATTCTTTATTTAAAATTGCTAATATCGTTATTACGCTAGATAATAATCCCCAAATAATAATAGATTTATTTAATTTAATATTAGGGAATTTTGAATATTTTATATTAGATACAAGCAATAACGAGCTAAAACTACAAATCATTATTACCACATAAGAATTAATTCCATAAATAAAACTGAATGGATACTTCATCCATTGAAATATCAATAATGATTTTTGGCTTTCAGGATTTATTAAATTAAGCATATTAATTAATTCTTTATCATACAAAATAAAATCCATATTTATCATAAATAATATAGAAGAGCATATAAACATAGCATTGCTTGGAGTTGGTAAACCTATATAATAAGACTGAGAAGAATATTCTTTATATGTATTAAATTTAGCCAATCGAATAGCTCCACAAACAACAGGCAAAGAACTCAAGATAAACAAATAGAATATTTCTAAATCTAATAAGCCATAAGAATAGGAAAAAAGTAAAATAGATGGTGCTAAACAAAATGAAACTAAATCAGCAAGAGAATCTAATTCTTTACCAAAATCACCACTTGTTCCAAGCTGTCTTGCTACTTTTCCATCAAAAACATCAATTAATGCTGCAGTAAAAATTAACATACACGCGATTCTAATATTATCTTGAGAATCAATAAAGCTAAGGCTAATTAGAACTATTGATAAAAAACCCAATAATAAATTTATTATTGTTAGAATATTTGCTGCAGATTTTTTAATAGTAAGTAGCATCAAATATTAGATTACAGACTTTTCACTCAAATTAGCTAATATTCTATTTTTAACATCGCCAACTTGAGGCTCAAATTCATTTCCTGTTAATTTCTTATATAATTCAATGTATTTTTGAGACAACAATATTCTAATATCATCCGTTAAATCAGGAGGAGTTCCTTCTCCTTTAAATCCCTGCTCAATCAACCATTGCCTGATATTTTCTTTATCAAGCATATTTTGTGGCTGATTATTTTCAAAATTATGAGCATAATCATCTTTAATCCAATATCTACTTGAATCAGGAGTATGAATTTCATCTATAACAATTAATTCATTATTATATAAACCAAATTCATATTTTGTATCAACCAATATTAATCCCATTTTATTTGCCCATTTCTGACCTAAATCAAATAGTTTAAGAGCATACTCTTCTGCTTTTGAATAAATTTCTTCAGGAACTAAATCCTTAATAATTTCATCTCTAGAAATAGGTTCATCATGCTGGCCATATTCAGCTTTTGTAGATGGAGTTATAATAGGACTTTCAAATTCTTGATTTTCTTTTAAATCACTATCAAGCATAAAACCATATTGCCCATTAATACCTTGAGAATACTCTCTCCATAAGCTTCCAGTAATATACTTTCTAATTATTATTTCTACAGGTAATGTGTTGGCTTTTTTTGATATTAAAACTTGTGGGTCAGGATTTGAAATCACATGATTGGGAACTATATCTTTTGTCTTATCAAACCAAAAGTTTGCTATTTCTGTTAATATTTGACCCTTAAAAGGAATAGTTCCTAATACATGGTCAAAAGCAGAGACTCTATCTGTTGTAACCATTAACATTTTATCATCAAAATAATAATTATCTCTTACCTTCCCTCGATAATATTGACCAACATTATCATCTAACTCGAGTTTATTTAATGTAAATTTTAACTGTTCTTTAATTTCATTCATTTTATTAACCCTATCCTTTGATATATTTTATTTATGTTTACTAAAATTTTATTTAAATCAAACAAGCTATCAATTTTTTCATCAGATAGAAAAGACTTTATTTGCTCATCTTCCTTTAATAATTCTTTAAAATCTTTCTTTTCTTTCCATACCTGCATTGCACTTTTTTGTACAACTTTATAGGCATCTTCTCTAACCATGCCAGCCTTAACTAAGGCTAACAATACTTCCTGACTAAAGATTAAACCATTCGTTAAATTAATATTATTCATCATATTATCTGGATAAACATATAAGTTTTCCATCAAAAAAATCATTTTATTCAACATATAATCCATCAATGTTGTAGAATCAGGCAATATAATTCTTTCAACTGATGAGTGGGAAATATCTCTTTCATGCCACAAAGCAACATTTTCTAATGCAGCCAATGCATTAGATCTTAATAATCTCGCAAATCCAGTCATTCTCTCAGTAACAATAGGATTCCTTTTATGAGGCATTGCAGATGAACCTTTTTGACCTTTTTGAAAATATTCTTCTACTTCTAATACCTCCGTTCTCTGAAGATGTCTTATTTCAATAGATATTTTTTCAATTGTTGCGCCAATTAGTGCAAGACTTAATAGATAATCCGCATGTCTATCTCTCTGAATAACTTGATTAGATACCGTTTCAGCAGAAATTTCCAATTTATCACAAACAAGTAATTCTATTTCAGGATCAATATGCTGATAAGTCCCCACTGCTCCAGATATCTGACCGACAGAAATCATTTCTAAAGATCTTTTCCATCTCTTAATATTACGTTTTAATTCTTCACTCCAAAGCGCATTTTTTAATCCAAATGTAATTGGTTCTGCATGTATTCCATGAGATCTTCCTATTTGAAAAGTATCTTTATATTTTATCGCATTATTTTCCAAAACTTTATCAAATTTTTTCAATTTATCTAAAATTATTAGACCTGCTTCTTTACACTGCAAAGCTAATGATGTATCTAATAAGTCAGATGATGTCATACCCATATGAACAAATCTTGAATCTGGGCCTATATACTCTGCCATATTAGTTAAAAAAGCTATCACATCATGCCTAGTTACTTTTTCAATCTCTAATATTCTTTCAACATTAAAATCTGCTTTCTCATGTATTACCTTGCATGATTTTTCAGGAACTATTCCTTTATCAGCCATAACTTGAACAACAGCAAGCTCAACTTTTTTCCAAGTATCAAATTTATTTTCATCAGACCATATCCTAGACATTTCTTCCGTTGAATATCTTTTAATCATTTAATAAAACACCCCTTCTTTCTTACTCATTAATTCTAATTCAATATCAATATTTTTTTCTTTTCTCAAGATACCAAGATTTACAAAATCACCAACTCTATGCAAACCCTCATTAATTACTTTAATAACATCAGATACACTCCCAATATTTTTACCATTAACAGTCAAAATAACATCCCCTATCATCAAACCAGATTTTTCTCCACTTGAATCCTTATCAATATCAGTTATAATAAGCCCTGTCTGACCCTCTATCTTTAATATTCTCTGCATATTTCTATCAATTCTCTGAACGTGTAACCCTGTTATAAAATCTCGCTCTATTTTACCATACTTTTTTAATTCTGACACAATTAACTTAACTGAATTAATAGGTATAGCAAAACCTATTCCAATAGAGCCTTCATTATAATTAGAATTTGTCATGATAAAAGTATTAATACCAATAACATCTCCAAATACATTAACTAAAGGGCCTCCACTATTACCTGAATTTATAGATGCATCAGTTTGTAGCATATTCTGATAAACTTTTCCTGATTCTTTCTGCCCAAAATCTAAGCCTATTCCACTTACAATACCAACAGTTGCTGTTGGCTGATTTGAAATATCAAATAACCCTAAGGGATTACCTAAAGCTATGACCCATTCACCAACAATAAGATTATCTGAGTCACCTAAATTAACATAGGGAAAATCATTCTCAGATTCAACCTTTATTAGAGCTATATCAGTAAGCTCATCAATTCCAATAATTATAGCTTCATAGGTTTTACCATCAACACAAGAAACTATAATTTCACTCGCATTTTCAACAACATGCGAATTAGTGACTATATAGCCATCATTAGAAATAATAACACCAGAGCCTAAATTTTTAATTTTATATGTCCTTTGATGGTGCCTCTTAAAAAAAGAATCAAAAAAAGGATCAAAAAAAGGATCAATAGATTGTTTCTTAAGTTGCGTAACATTAATCCCTACAACTGATGGAGACACTAAAGCTACAGCATCTGTTATAGCATTATTTCTATCAAAACTAATTTTCTGATTAACTTCTGATTTTTTATCAGATAACAAAATATTAACTAACAATAATAATAATAATAATAATTTATAAATCATAATGAATTCTATTTAAAAACAAACCTAATGATGGAGCCCTCACTGCATAGGTATTAGTATCCTTGCATTTTAAAATATTTTGAAAATCTATTAAAGATAGACGATTCCTTCCAACTTCTATCATTGTACCTACCAATAAACGAACCATATGTTGCAAAAACCTATTTCCAGAAATACGATATATACTTATATCTGATTCAAAATTCCAACTAGACTCATAAATACAGCAAATTTTATTTTTAGTTTCTGATGATGCTTTACTAAAAAGAGTAAAATCATTCTCCCCTATCAGCATCGCAGCACATTCTCGTAATTTATTTTTATCAAATTTCCATTTGCAATTCCAAGAATACTGTCTATTTATAGGAGAATAAGTATCAGTAATATAATAAAGATATTCTCTTTTTTTAGCAGAAAATCTAGCGTTAAATTTTTCATCTACAAGCATACAATCCTTTATAAAAACATCATTAGATAATTTTCTATTTAAAGCTTTCATAATCTGCACTGAAGACATCCTAGTTTCAAGAAAAACATTGGCAATTTGAGCATTAGCATGAACTCCAGAATCAGTCCTTCCAGAACCTATGACATTGACACTATCTATTTTAAGTATATTCTTTAATGCAGACTCAATATCACCCTGTACCGTCCTTTGATTTTTCTGAGACTGCCATCCAAAAAAATCTGTTCCATCATATATTATTTCAAGTTTATAGTTCACTCAATTAATCAATAGTAAAGTTAAAATATATTGGAGGATGGTCACTGTAAGGCAACAAAGTCTTATCAATTCCATAATCTAATAAATTAATATTAACATCAATTCCATTTTTCAAAAAAACATAGTCGATCATTTCTGATGCTGCCTCTTTTTCATCCCATTTAATAATATTTAAATTATTTCTAACTAAAAAATCTAAGATTAAACTATTATCAGAATAATAATCAATATTAAAATCACCACAGACTATTACAGGACCACCATTATTAACACGTATAAGTTCTGATTCTAAACTTAATAATTGCTTTTTACGAGAAAAAATATCATTTGCAGATGAACCTGCGTCTAAATGAGTTAAAAATAAATTAACTGCATATCCATCAATATTAAAGACAGCTTGTATAAACCCTTTAGAAGCAAAACAATCACTTCCATTACCAAGCCAACCGTTGCAAGTTTTAAATAAATGCTGATTATATTCTTCAAGAATCATATTATTATATATAATATTTAAGCCAGAGCTTCTCTTTGGATTATTCTTTCTTTTAAAATTTGTCTTATCGCTAATAATAAAATTATTCTTAAAATAACTATATAATAAATTTTGATAAATCCAATTTTCTTGGAATAATATTAAATCATATTTTTTATACGTATTTTCAAAAATAAATTTAATCCTTTCCTTATCGTTCCCTTTTGTAAATATAGGAGGCAGGCCATGTATATTATAGCTAATGACTTTTATTACATTTTCACCAGAATATACTAAACAGTTAAAAAATAATAAAAAAAGTATACAATAAGTATTTTTTATTTTACAGTTTATTTCCACAACTTACACAAAAATTAAATTTCTTTTTATTTTTAAAACCACAATTGGTACAAAAACTAGAGTCTATAATTATTTCAGAATCAATATTATCATCCTTAACCTCATTATATGTCATTTCAACAAAATAATCTGATATTTTATTAGATAAATTCATAATATCCCTATGCACATATACATCTTCCAAGAAAGATTTTCTTTGATATGAATCTGATATATTTTTAGAACTTAATTTTAGTTTTTTTTGTGCGTAATCAATTGCTTCTTGTGCTTTATTATAATTTTTAATTTTAATATAAATCAAGGTTACAACTCTAAATCCCAATGAAATAAAATGACTATTTTCAGATGAATTTATTTTATGAATATAGGATTCTAAAATATTAGCACTAATAGAATCCAGAGTTAAAATCTTAAGACCTTCTACCAATAGTAAATATTGGTCATTTTCTACATCAATTACTTGTTCTAAAAAAGAAATAACTTGATCATTTTCGTTATTATACAATAACGTTATACATACATTATAGATAAGTTCATTTACATATCTAGTATTTGTCTTTTGCATTAATTGAAGAGACTGAAAAAATAAATCTTTTGCTGAATTTAAATCCGAATTATTAAGACTTAAGTGTCCTTCCATTTTATAAATATGAGCTTGTAATTTCAAGTCATCTTTGCAATTCAACTTAATATTTGAGAGCATTTTTTTTGCATAATTCAGTTCTCCTAAAGAAATTAAAGTATTACAAATGAAAGACTCTATCTCATTATAATTCTTACTCTTTGATTCTAAGGCTATTGCAGCAAATTTAATTGCAGAAGAATAATCTCCATCATGAAAACAATTATGTGCTTTAATATACATTTTTTCTGAATCATGCGTATGTAAACTTTGTTTATTTTTATTTTTAAGCCAAGTTAATAAATCTAAAAATACCTCATAAGTTTTTACTTGGCTATCACCTAGTTGCAACACTTTATATTCTCTAATATAAATATTCCCTTCATCAGATACTAAATCACTTAATACATCACTAATAGCAATACCGCCATATGGAGCAATAGGTTCAATATTTTTAGCTATATTAACAGCATCACCAAAAACATCATTATTTTTATATTCATACGCTCCATAATGAAGGCCTATTCTAATTCTAACCTGCCTTTCTTTGGTATTCAATTGATTTCTTCTATATAAAGCAAGCTGAATATCTATAGCGCATTTAACTGAATCAATAGGATTATCAAACAATGCGCAAAGGCCATCTCCTGTTAGTTTTACAGTATTTCCAGAATATTCTTCAGTATATTTTTTAAGTATTTCATTATGTTCTTCTAATATTATAAGTGCAAGCTCTTGATTATCTCCTGTTAGCTTAGAATAACCAACAACGTCTGTATACATTATAGATGAAGTATTGACTGACATAACCTATGGCTGTAAAGACCCTCCACAGGAAGGACAAAATTTAAATTTATTATCATTTTTGAATCCACATTCTGGACAAAATAAAAATATGGATATGGATGTATCATCAGAATTATCAACAGATGTTTCCTTAGCAGATTTTTCTAATTTAGCAGAATTATTATTTTCTTGCAAAAGCCTATGAAGTAAAGGAAGATTAACATAATCATTTCTAACTTTCTCATCTTCAATTAATTTTGACTGTAAAATCAAATGTTCATAAGCCATCTTTTTATATTTATCAAACTTAGCAATAACTCCAAGGTTGAAATATGATTTGCTAACATACCAATATTCTCTCTTAATCCAACCTTCATCTCCAGATTCTTGAAAAATAACCTGTCTATCTTTTTCTAACTTTTCTATAAATGCATCAAGCTCTCTTTCCGTACATTTTCCTAATTTAGATTTCAACATTAAATGAGCAGCCATAGCAGTATTCCCGTAAAATGTAACATCTGTTTTTCTTGATGGAACATTTGTTCTTCTTGATGTGATTTCTACAGCTTTATCAATAAATTTTTCAGCTTGTTTGAAATCATCATCATAAAAATAAGATAAACCCAAAAATAAAGTAGTGAATTCAAATGCAGCCCTATGTTGAGATTGCTGATGGTAATTTAAAGCTTTAATAAAGTACTTTTGTGCATCTTTCCAATTTTCATTGTTAATTTCAATTAATCCTAAATATCTATATATCATACCAACAGACTTATAATCATGTACTGTCAACATGAAATCTAGGGATTCATTTAAATTGTTTTTTCCATCATCAAGGTATCCCACTATAACTTGATACTGACCAAGCTGCATTAAATTTCTATATCTACTAGCAGGGTTATCTAAATTATCAAAATACTGAATAGCCTCTTTAGAATAATTAATGGCTTTAGAATAGTCTCCAACCCGCCTATATGAAATTGACAAATTAGACAAACTATTAGCGACACCTTGCTTATCATCAATTCTTCTCTTAATTTCAATTGAACGATTATAATACTCAAAAGCTTTATCATTATTATTTAGCAAATTATAACATTGAGCCAATCCATTTAATACTTTAGCTTCATCTTGTAATTTTTTTTCTTTAACTCTAATTTCAAGAGCAATTTCATAAGCTTCTATAGCTTCCTCATAACGACCTTTATTCTTATAAATAATACCATACATTGTATTGATTCCTGCAATACCCGATTGATCTTTATTTTTTTGAGCAACAATCTTAGCTTCATTCAAGACAGTAATAGCTTGATCTAGCTGACTTAATCTAACTAGTTCAAAAGCATAATGATAACGAGGTTCAATATAATCAGAATCTATACTAATTGCTTTTTTATATAAATCTTGTACTATTTCAATATCTACTTTTGACTTTGCAGTAGAAGATAAATATTTACCCTTTATAAAATATTCATAAGATTCAGGTGAAACTGCTCTTTCTATTTTTACATTTTTTTCTAAATATTCAGGGATATCTACATTTAAAGAATCCAATAATTTATAAGCAGCCTTACCCTTTATCTCTTGCAATATATCATTTGTGCCATCCCAAGATTCAATCCAAATAGGATCACCTTCATTAATATCATAAAATTCTAAAGTAATTCTAAAATTATCTCCCATTTTCATAATATTTCCAGTTACAATAAATTCTACATTTAATCTTTCTCCAAATTCAAGGATACTAAGAGATTCATCTTTCAAGGATACAATCTCAGCAATTTGAGGAACCTTGATTTTATTAATTTTAGTTAATTCAACAATTAAATCTTGTGTGATGCCATAACAAAAGAATTCATCATCTGGAGAACCTAAATTTTTCAAGTAAGTAATCCCTACTGAAAATTCTTTTTTAATAGTTTTCTTTCTATCTACTAAATCAATATTTTTTTTAATTAATTTTCCTGTTAACTCTGATTCTGTTTCCTTATCATATTCATCTTTAGATTTATAAATTTTAAATACTCTCTCTGGTTCTTTGATATTTTTTAAATGAACTCTTCCCATATCACGAACCAATATATTTTCCTCACTCCTAATCGAATTATATATAGCTTGAGTTGTTACTGTCCCCCCTGGTTTTGCAACTCCTTGAACTCGAGCTGCAAGATTAACACCTTCTCCAAATAAATCATCATTTTTTTCATATACCTCACCCATATGGATTCCAATTTTAACATGCATTTGATAGGTAGATGGATTAACAGAATTTTCTTTCTCTAAATTTAAATGAATTTTAGTAGCGCAATTAACAGCATCTGTTGCAGAATAAAATTCTACAAATGTCATATTATCTAAATACTTGATTATACGCCCATTAAAAGCACCAATGCGATGTTCTAGAATTTGCTTATGTCCATTTAATATTTTAAGAGCAAGAGATTCATCTTTTTTAAGATAATCATCATATTCAACTAATTGAATAAACATAATTGCTGCTAATTTCTTTTGTACATTATCTGCCATAAAATAAAAATATAAATTAATACTACTAAAATTTACATATAAATGAAGATATTATATAAAAAAAACGGGGCTCAAAAAGAGCCCCGCTTTATATATTATTTCAGA
>CETH01184024.1_pt1 | contig 42724 bp, 45 predicted proteins | sample 361461 | NCBI WGS metagenome assembly CETH01 (sample SAMEA2622695, study PRJEB7988) | marine metagenome | isolation source: saline water (ENVO:00002010), including
CTGAAGTTGGATTATACAATCTACCTAAAGAACTAGATGAAGAAGTTGCAAGATTACACCTAGAGCATTTAGATGCAGACTTGACAATCTTGACTGAAGACCAAGCTAATTATATTGGTGTTTCGGTTAATGGCCCATTCAAGAAAAAAGAGTATAGATACTAATAGTAAATTTTTGTAATAAAAAAATTATTATTATTCCTTATCTTATAAAGGTATGAATAGAATTTTTTCATTAATCCTGATAGTATTGCTATCACCCTTATTTCTTTTAATTTCAACGTATATAATTATTGCTGATGGATTCCCATTTATCTTTGTACAAAAAAAATACGGTAAAAATAACAAAATATTTAATTTATATAAATTTAGAACAATGAAAAAAAATACACCAAATATTGCAACTGAAAATTTTGATGATGCAGTAAGTTATATGATTCCTGGAGGATTATTTTTAAGAAAATTTAGTCTAGATGAAATACCACAATTTTTTAACATTCTTTTTGGCAATATGGTCTTCATAGGTCCAAGACCAAGCATGACAGAAAACGAAGAAATCGTTTACAAATTAAGAAATGAAAATGGCGTGAATGAACTAACACCAGGTATAACCGGATGGGCTCAAGTAAATGGCAGGGACATTAACTCTTTTGAAAAAAAAGTTGAACTTGATTATTATTATAAAAAAAATAAATCTTTCTTTCTTGACCTTAAAATCATTTTATTAACTTTTAAAGTAGTTTTTATAACAAGAGATATTAAACATTAGGGAAAATGATCCAAAAAAAAGATAACATTTCAATTAATCCAAATACTAAGGAAGAATATTTAATCCCAGATAATCTCGATGATAAAAAAAATTTAAAAAAATTCTTGGATAAAAATAAAGGGAAGAAAGTAATTGTTGTCCAAGGATTAGGTTTTGTTGGTGCAGTAATGAGCATTGTTTGTGCAAATAGTATTACTGATGAATATGCTGTAATTGGAATAGACTTAGCAAATAAAGATAATTTTTGGAAAATTCAATCAATTAATAATGGCATATTTCCATTATCTGCCGACGATGAAAAAATAGATTTATTTTTTAAAAATTCTATTAAAAAAGGAAATTTATATGCCACCTATGATTCTTATGCTTATTCATTAGCTGACACAATTATAGTTGATATTAATTTAGATGTTAATAAATATTCAGATTCATTAAAGAAGCTTCAGAATTATAATTTAGATTTATCATCATTTGAAACTGCAATATCTACTATTGGTAAATACTGTAAACAAAATGCTTTGATTCTTGTTGAAACAACAGTTCCTCCTGGGACATGTGAAAAGATTGTAAAACCAATTTTAAAAAATGAACTTTCTAAAAGGGGTTTAGATAATAAAAAAATAAAAATAGGGCATTCTTATGAAAGAGTTATGCCTGGACCAAATTACATTGATTCAATTCAAAATTTTTATAGAGTTTTTTCTGGAGTAAATGATGAAAGCATTAAAGCAACTGAGAAATTTTTAAAAACTATAATTAATACGAGCAACTATCCATTAACTCAGCTTAAAAGTACTAATGCTACTGAGATGGCTAAGGTCTTAGAAAACTCTTACAGGGCAATGAATATTGCATTCATTGTTGAATGGTCTAGATTTGCAGAAAAATCTGGAGTTGACCTCTATGAAGTAGTTGATGCAATAAGACAAAGGCCAACTCACTCTAATATGATGTATCCAGGAATCGGTGTTGGTGGCTATTGTCTGACAAAAGACCCTCTAATGGCTAGTTGGTCAAAACAAAAAATGTTTAACTCAACAGGCTTATCTCAAAGTGAAAAAGCGATTGAAATAAATGATCAAATGCCTCTCTTTGCATTTAATTTTTTTATGGATAAATACAAAGATTCTCTTAAAAATAAAAATATCCTTTTTTTTGGCGTTTCCTACAGAGGAGATGTTGGAGATACTAGATATACACCAGTTGAACTTCTTTATAATTTATTTATAGAAAAAAAATCTAATGTTTTTTTACATGACCCTACACTAAAATTTTGGGAAGAAAAAAATGTTGATATTGAAAGTTCTTTAAAAAAATCATTAGAAAAAGATATTGATATTGCTATAATAAGCACTGGACACTCGTGTTACAAGACTGATAATTTCATTAAATTAATTTATCAAAAATCATCTTTAACTATTTTTGATACATTAGGTCTATTTGATAGTAAGCAAGTCGATACTCTTCAAAAGAAACATAGAGTGATTGTACTAGGACGAGGAGACATATAATTAATGAAAAATATATTGATATTAGGCGCTAGCGGTTTCATTGGAAGAAATATTGCTAAACATTTAATTAAAAGAGGTGATTGTTTTGTAACACTAGCTGATCAAATTGAAGATCCTACATGGAAAAATCTTAAGAAATTCTCAAACTTTAAAACTATTGTTTCCGATTTTTCGAAAATTGAATCTTTTCAATTATTAGATAAAAATTATGATGAGCTTTATCACCTTGCTGCTGTAGTCGGAGTCAATAGAACTTTAAAAAATCCTGAAGAAGTAATTAGAATAAATACTATGCTCACTATGAATACATTAGATTGGATTTCAAATAATCATATTGGCAAAATAGTATTTGCATCCTCAAGTGAGAATTATGCAGGTACTTCTGATTTATATAATTATAAAATTCCAACAGACGAAAAGGTGCCACTTTGTATATCAGATGTAAAACATCCTAGGTGGACATATGCAATATCCAAAATTCATGGCGAGGCTGCTTTTCTACATTCTTCAAAAGTAAATAATTATAAATGTGGTATAGTAAGATATCAAAATATTATTGGTCCAAATATGGGGTTTAATCACGCTATCCCTCACATAGTTGAAAGATTTTATTTTAATGATGATAAAAAAATTAAAATTTATGGCTATGATCAAACTCGAGCTTTTTGCTTCATTGATGATGCTGTTGATGGAACAATAAAAGTTATGGAGAGCGATACTGACTCTGAAATATTTCACATTGGAAATGATCAAGAAATCACTATTAAAGATTTAACTGAATTTATTGGTCATCTTATGGGTTTCACTGGAAATTATGAGAATGCTGAAACATATCCAGGATCAGTATCAAGAAGATGTCCAGACATATCAAAATCTAAAAAATTACTAGACTATCATCCCAGAACTGATTGGAAAAAAGCTGTTCAATTATCAGTTAATTGGTATATTGATTTTTATAGTAATGGTGGAAAAGTTAAAAACGGGGGCTTTATCCCTCCAAGTGAGACCCTTTCATAATGATTCTTAGATTATTTGATTTAATAATATCGATATTAGCTATAATGCTTCTAAGTCCAATTTTATTTATTGTTATTATTATTTTAAAGCTTACTGGTGAAGGAGAAATCTTCTATTTACAAAAAAGAGTTGGAAAAAACGGTAAAGAGTTTGGTCTATTAAAATTTGCAACTATGGTGAAGAATAGTTCAAAAATCGGAGCTGGAGAAATTACACTACCAAACGATCCTAGAGTATTACCTTTTGGAAGAATATTAAGAAAAACTAAAATAAATGAGATTCCTCAAATTTTAAATATTATCATAGGAGATATGAGTATTGTTGGTCCAAGACCGATGGTCCCAAATACATTTAGAAAGTATCCTGAAAGAAATAGAAAAATTATTGAAACAATAAAACCTGGTTTAACTGGAATTGGTTCGATTATTTTTAGAGATGAAGAATCATATTTAAAAAACAGAGAGAACGCGAGCGAATTTTATGACAAAAAAATAATTCCTTATAAAAGCACCTTAGAAGTATGGTATACAAAAAATATTTCTATAACTAACTACTGTATAATAATATTTATAACAGCATGGATTATAATATTTCCAAAAAGCAGAATTATTGAAAAGATTTATAAAGATTTACCAGAAAAACCGATTTTTTTAAAAGATTAAACTTGTGATTTTAAAAAATAAAAATGTATTAATATTTACTCCATTTTTTTCTCCAGAAAACTTCAAAATAAATGAATTTGTAGATAAATTAAAAATAAATAATAAAGTTACTGTTGTTAGTCCCATACCAAATTATCCCAAAGGCAAATTTTATAAGGGATTTGGTCTATTTAAGAGAAGATTTGAAAAAAATAAAAATTTAAGCATAGTACGGGTAGCAGTATGGCCTAGAAATAATGGTTCTAAATTAAATATTTTTCTTAATTACCTATCTTTTATTGTCTTTAGCATTATACCAGCTATAATATTATCTTTTAAGAAATATGACTTAATACTGGTTAATCAAATGTCACCGATAACTATTGCTTTACCAGCAATTATAATTAAAAAAATAAAAGGAACTCCACTAATAATGTGGGTTAAAGATTTGTGGCCAGAAAGTGTAAAAGATGGCGGTAATCTTAAATCTAATTTTATTCCAAATATTTTAACACCGTTAGTAAAGTATATTTATAAGAATTGTGATGAAATTTTAGTATCGTCAAGATCTTTTATTGAATCAATCAATACAAAAGTTAAAAATAAAAAAATAACTTATGTCCCTGAATGGGGGGAAAAACTATTTACTGATAAGAAAAAAATTAAATTTGAGAATAAATTAATAGAAAATATTAAAAATTTTAAAATTATTTTTGCTGGTAATATAGGTGTTGCACAAGATTTTGATACAATGATTAAAGCAATGGAAATATTAAAAAATCTTCCCATAACACTGATCGTTATTGGTGATGGTAGAGATAAAGACAGAATTTTAAAGAAAACGTTAGATTTTAATCTAAGTGATAAAATAATATTTTTGGGATCCTTCTCTATTGATAAAATGCCTTATTTTTTCAGTCATGCAGATGCCCTCATAATAAGTCTTAAAAAAAGTGACATTTTTTCAAAAACAGTTCCATCGAAAACTCAATCATATATGTCTTATGGTAAACCAATCTTAACAAATGCTGATGGTGAAGTTTCAGAAATAATTAAAGAAGCGAAATGTGGATTAACCTCAAATTCAGGTGACTATAAAAAATTAGCTAGAAATATCGAAGAATTAAGTCTTAAGTCTTCTAAAGAATTAAATGCTTTATCAATTAATGCAAAGAATTATAGTAAGGAAAACTTCAATGAGAAAAAAATTATGACTAAAATTGAATCAATATTTATAAAAAATATTGAAAAATAGTTTTTTATTTAAACCAAACTTTCTTATTAATATAATCAGTATAAGACAAAATGGATTTTAATATTTTCATAGAAACATTTTCAACATTGTAATCTTCAGGTATTGATGACAATGATAAAGCATCTTGCGATAATGCAATTTCGATTGATTTAAGAATATTTTCTGACTTAAGCCCCGTCATAATTAACGTACCTTCATCAAAACCTTCAGGTCGTTCAGAAGCCTCTCTAATTGTTATTGCAGGAAAATTTAATATAGCAGATTCTTCCGTAATTGTTCCACTGTCTGATATAACACATTTTGCATTTTTTTGAAGATGTATATAATCATTAAATCCAAATGGTGGTAAATCAATTATATGTTCTGAAAAACTTAATTTAAATTTAATTAACTTGTTTTTGGTCCTTGGATGTAATGATAGAATTATTTTTTTATCATATTTTTTTGCAATTTCATTAAATGTATCAACAATAATCTTAAGTTTATTTTTATTATCAACATTCTCCTCCCGATGAATGCTTGCGACAAAATATTCATTATTTTTCAAATCAAGTTTTTCTAGAATATTTGAGTTTTTAATTTTTTTCATTGAAAAATTTAAAACTTCCATCATTGGAGATCCGGTTTTAATTACTTGAGCTGTATTTAACCCTTCATTAAGAAGATTTCTTCTTGCATGCTCAGTATATGGAAAATTAATATCACTTATGTGATCTACTAATTTTCTATTAATTTCTTCAGGAACTCTTAAATCAAAACATCTATTTCCGGCTTCCATATGAAAAATTGGAATTTTTCTTCTTTTAGCCATAATTGTTGATAGACAACTATTAGTATCTCCAAGAACTAATATTGCATCAGGTTTTTCTAATTCAAATACTTTATCAGATTTTTCAATAATATTACTTATTGTTTTACTTAGACTCTTATTAGCAACATCTAAAAAATAATCAGGTTTTCTTATTCCTAAATCCTTGAAAAAAATTTCATTTAATTCATAATCATGGTTTTGACCAGTGTGTGCAATAATATGTTCTACTTTACTATCCAAAAGAGCTATTGTTCTAGATAATTTTATTATTTCAGGTCTTGTTCCAAGTATTGTTAAAACTTTCATTTTTTAAATTTTTCTAACTTCATTAATAATTTCTTCATTTCTTCTAAATTCAGCCTGTGAGTATTATCAGAACTATATTCTTCAACTGATCGTATTTCTTTATTACCTTTTTCAAAATACTTATCATAATTTAAATTTCTATTATCTATAGGAATTCTGAAATAATCTTTTAAGTCTTCTGCGACAAACATCTCTTCTTTAGAGCATAGTACTTCAAAAACTTTCTCTCCATGTCTTATACCTATATTATCTATTTGGAAGTCTTTGATTTTTTTCAAATCAAATATTGCCTTTAGGAGGTTTTCCATTGTAGATGCTGGAGCTTGCTGAACAAAGATATCTCCATTATTTCCATTGTTAAATGCATATTCAACTAAATTTATAGCATCGTCTAAAGTCATCATAAATCTTGTCATGTCTTTATCAGTAATTGTAACAGGGTTATTTGATTCTATTTGTTTAAGCCAAAGCGGTATTACTGATCCTCTAGAGCTCATCACATTCCCATATCTAGTTATACACACCTTTGTACCCTTTGGTGCATTTCTTGATTTAGCTAAAATTACTTTTTCCATCATAGCCTTAGAAGTTCCCATAGCATTTATTGGATATACTGCTTTGTCAGTACTTAGACAAACAATTTTAGATACCGAATTTTCAAATGCAGAGTCAATTACATTTCCAGTACCAATTATATTGGTTTTTACAGCTTCTAATGGATGAAATTCGCACGAAGGGACCTGCTTTAGTGCTGCAGCATGAAAAATATAATCAACACCTTTTATGGCATCATTTATAGAGATTCTATCTCTTACGTCGCCTAAATAAAATTTTACTCTTTCATCTTTGAAATGCTTTCTCTGGTCATCTTGCTTTTTTTCATCTCGTGAAAAAATTCTAATTTCTTTAATATCTGAATTTAGATATCTCTTTAGAACGGCATTCCCAAAAGAACCAGTACCTCCAGTAATTAATAGGACTTTATCCGAAAAATTTTTCAACTTAACCTCTAATTATCTTTTCATTTAAATCAATAATCATTTCATTCCATGATTTTACATTAATTTTTGTTTTATTATAAAATTCATCACAATTTAAACTACGATTACATTTAAAACTATAGTTTGGCTTAATATTTATATTTAAATCAAATGTATTACTTATCATTTTTATTAAATCATATTTAGTGATTGGACTAGAAGAGATTTGTACAACTCCTTTTATTTCAATAAAGTTATTTAAAATTATGGTAATGATTCTTGCAAACTCTAAAGTTGTTAATCCAGTATAAATTGCATTTTTATACCCTTCAATTTCCTTGCCCCTTTGTGATAATATCCACTCAAAAAGACTTTTTTTGTTAAATAATTCAGGACCAATAAATGAAGTTCTTATGGTTAAAGAATTAGAAAATGGGATTTCTCCCAAAAGTTTAGTTTGACCATAATAGTCTATTGGATCAGGTTTATCAGTTTCTAAGTAGTCTCCTTTAATACCAGAAAAAACGCAATCAGTGCTTAAATGTATTAATTTAATTTCTTTTTTTGTACAAATTTGGTCTAAAGTATGAGGCAATAATGAATTAATTTTAATCATATTAATTAAGTTTTCTGATTCAGCTCTCTGCTTTATGACTCCAACACAATTAATAATTACTGTTGGTTTAATATCATCTATATTTTTTTCTAATGAATCAACATTGTTAATAGAGTCCATACTATAAACATCTTCAATGGATAAATATCTTTTATAGAAATTGAGTAGTTTTTCTGAGTTTTTTTCTCTGAAAAGCGTAGCAACTTTAAACTTTTGAGATAGCTCTTGAATAAGCATATTCCCAACCATACCACTACTACCTATAATCAAGATTTTCATTTTTAAGATGCGGAATATTCAGCGCTTCCAATAATTGAATCTACAACTGCTAAAAGCCAAATTTGATGTATCATTTCAACAATATTATATGCTTTACTGTTCACCCAAAAATTAAGTTCTCCTAATTGTTTTAATGAATTATTTTTATCAAAACCTGTAAAAGTAACAAGCTTAATTCCCATTGAATTGCATTTTTTTGCTGCATTAACTACATTTTTAGAGTTACCACTTGAACTAATTAAAACAACAACATCGTTTTCATTAACATAATATTCAATAGCTTTTTCCATCCACCTACTAAAACCATAGTCATTAGCAAGACAGGTAATTAAATCATATTCATTATAAGTAGCTGACTTTATTGAAGCATTTTTAACGAGATCTACTGATACATGTGATGCCATTGCTGCACTACCTCCATTTCCAAATAGTACAATTTTACCACCTTTTTCATCGGATTTTAAAAAAAGATTTTTAAGTAAAATTAAGTCTTCATCAAGATTTTCATACAGCATTGAATCATTATATAAATTAAAATAATCTTTAAACCAATTTCTTTCATTATCTTTCATTTTTAAACTCCTGAATTTATTTTAAAATATTTGTAATTGCTCTTTTAAGTCTTTCACCATTAATAATATTCCAGATAGAAATGGGAAAGAATAAAATCAAGTATATTAAAAAGTATTTATAATTAATACCTTTAATTTTAGACATAATTTTTCTGGCTTTTATTTTTTTTCCTATTTTTAAGTTGTATTTAGCTTCATAAAAATCTGCTCTAGCATAAGCTTCTAAAAAAGCATTCATAAATTTTTTTTCAATATTTTTATTTTGCGATTTAATCATGTCTAAAGTATATCTTCTCTCAAAAGCAGCTCTTGAAACCTGCTCTGACGTCAGTGAGTCTTTTCTAATTCTCATTTTTACTAATGGCTCTTTCACGGAGCAAAATTTTTCTTTAGCTGCTAATTGCATGAATAAACAATATTCTTCCGATGCAAAAATATTTTTATCAAAATTCAAATTATGTTTTTTTAGTGAATCTTTTCTGACAATTATTGATGCCATATAAAGATCAAACTGAAATAACAAATTTTCTAACATATAGCCATCTTGATATGATGGTATTGATGTTCTAATAAATCTACCATGCTCATCGATATCAATACAGCCTGAATAACAAAGGCTAAAATCTGATGATAAAATTTTATCTACCTGAAGTTCAAGTTTATTTGCAGTCCATAAATCATCGCAATCTACAAATGCAATTAATTCACCACTTGTTCTTTCAACTGCTTTTTTTCTAGCTTCACCTAATGAGGTGTGATTAATTGCTTTATAATATTTTACTTTTGGACCAAAAGACTTAGCTATTTTTTTACTATTATCTGTTGATAAATTATCCCAAAATATTATTTCCCAATTCTCATATGTTTGATTGTAAATAGACTGTATGGTTTCTTTTAAATATTTCTCTCCATTAAAACAATTTATTATGATTGAAACTAATGGATTAGTCATAGACTACCAGTTGTAATCTGAAATTGGATTATCAATGTGATCTTTAAATTCTGAGATTGCTTCTGCGTGAGGCAAGTTAATTACATTCACAATCATTGAATTTGTTTCTGAAATATTAGCAAAACCATACCAAACATTTTTTGGTACTTTAATAAAGCTATAATTTTGTTCACCAATTATGATTTCTTCAAAAATATTTTTATTGTTATTTTCACCAACCAAAAAAACAAACTTTACTGTTCCCTGAGGGACAACAAAATATTGACATATATTTTTATGTTTTTTCCATGCCCTTACTACACTAGGTTCAATTGTAGATATATAGACTTCACCAAAACCATTAAAAACTTCAGATGAGGATTTTATTATTGGTAAAATTAATCCTTCATTCTTCGATATGATATTTAGTTTTTTTGATACAATTTTTAACATTATATTAAATTAATTTATTATGCACGAAATTAATCAAATAATCAATACTTACACAAAAAATTTGAGTAAGATATTTATAATAGTTTTTACTGGTTGTCTCATTGTAGGTGTCTACACATATTTTCTTGCTGAAAAATCATATATATCTGAATCAAAACTATATGTTGCTGGTGGAAGTACAACATCATCTTCTTTAAAAGCTATGGCTCTTAGATATGGTGTTAACTTACCAGGCGGTGGTGATACCAAAAGTAGTCTATCTTCGCCAGAACTATTTGTTAGTCTTGCAAGTAGTAGAGAAGCATTAATTGATTTACTAAACTCAGAATTTATAATTGATTCAGAAACTACTAAGCTGAATTTACATCTTAGCAAAGGTAAAGAAAAACCTGATGGAGCTCTGATTAAAAGATTAAAAAATAAAATTGGAATAGCATATGATAGAAGATCAGGAATAATAACTTTATCTATCAGTATGAATAATCCAGAATTAGCCAAAGATGTTAATGATAGATTAATTAACATTATTAACGAAAGATTTTTAGCAATCAAAAAACTTCAAACTAGTGCAAAGAAAGTATTCATAGAAGGAAGAATTTTTGACTTGAATAATGACTTAAACGATTCTGAGGTAGCAATTAAAGAGTTTAAAGAATTAAATAGATCAATTTCAAATTCACCTGAACTTTCTTTAGAATTAAATCGCCTAACAAGAAATAATTTTGTAATTGAACAAATGTATGTTTTACTAAAAGAACAGTTAGAAACTACAAAAATTGATGAAATTGAAAATACCACTCCATTAATTATTATTGATAAACCGCAAATTCCTTTTATGAAATCATCTCCTAGTACATCATTTAATTTAATTTATACTTTTATTTTACTTAACGCACTTTCTGTTATTTATTTTATTCGAAAAGAAAAAAATAAGAATTAAATGGCTAAAGATTTATTTCTATTAATCATTAGTTTTTGATATTCATCAATCTGCTCATTGGTGAATTTAATAATATTATTATCTTCTTTAATATTTTCTAAATACCACTTAATTGTAAACTCAGCTGTCTCTTCAAATGATAATGTTGGCTTCCATTGAAGCTCTTTTAAAGCCTTATCGCAATTTAGCTTTAGCAAAGAGGATTCATTATAATTTTCAGAATTTTCTGGAACATTTTTTTGTGCATCATGCCAAAAGTTGGACATTTCATCAATTAAATCCTCAACAGATTTTATTACTTCAGATGATGGTCCAAAATTAAAAGATGAACCATTATTTAAAACTTCATTATTAAGTAAATAATATCCTAAAAGTAAATAACCGCTTAGAGGCTCCAGAACATGCTGCCAAGGTCTTGTTGATAATGGGTTTCTCAAATCAACTGGAGAATTTGAAGACCAGCTTTTTATTGTATCTGGTACTATTCTATCTTTTGCCCAATCTCCTCCTCCTATAACATTCCCCGCTCTAGCAGTGCAAATACCAATATTTTTTTCTTTAATAAAAGATCTAAAATAAGAAGAAAAAATAATTTCAGCTCCAGCTTTTGATGCACTGTAAGGGTCTTTACCTCCTAAAGTATCAACCTCTCTATATCCATACTCCCATTCAACATTTTCATAACATTTATCGCTTGTTATCATGACTGCAGATTTAATTGAATCAGAATTTCTTATACATTCTAATACATTAGCTGATCCAATTATATTTGTCTTATAAGTATCAATAGGATTTTTAATGGACTCACTAACTATTGGTTGTGCCGCTAAATGAAAAACAATTTCTGGTTCAAAATCATTGAAAACTTTAAATAAAGAATCATAATCTAAAATATCTGCAATAGAATGATTTATCTTCTTTTCTAAATCAAGAGCTTCAAACAAAGATGGATTTGTCGGTATATCTTTGGAAAATCCTTGAATATTTGCACCAAGCTTACTAAGCCAAAGCGTTAACCACGATCCCTTAAATCCAGTGTGCCCTGTAATTAAAACTCTTTTATTTTTATAATGATTTAGAAACATATATGCCTCGTAATTTTATTTTTCTAAAAAGTATTCCTCTAACAACTGTCTATCTCTTGGCGTATCCATACATTGCCAGAAATTATAATGTTTATATCCAGCTAAATTTTTGTCTTTAGATAATTTCTCGAGCGGCTCTTGTTCTAAGATGGTTAAATCATTTGAAAGATATTTAAAAAATGTTTTTTTAAACACAAAAAAACCTCCATTAATCCATCCATCATTAGTTTGGGGCTTTTCTTTAAATTCGGTGACCAGGTTTTTATCAAAATCTAATAATCCAAATCTAGCAGGCGGATGAACTGCGGTAACAGTCCCTATACAATTATTTTCTAAATGAAAATTATATAACTCATGTAAATTTATATCTGAAATTCCGTCTCCATAGGTTAACATAAATTCTTTATATTTTTCTAAATGACTTTCAAGCCTTAATACTCTTCCGCCCGTCAAAGAATCTTCGCCTGTATCAATAAGATTTATATTAACATCCTTATCAAATAAGGATTTATTTTTAGTGAAAAAATCATGAAATTTTTCTGATTTATATCCCAATGCTAAATAAAAGTTTTTAAACCCATATGATAAATAATGATTAATTATATGAACTACTATAGGTTTATCAGCAACTTTTATAAGAGGTTTTGGTAATGTTTTTGTGTCAGGATAGAGCCTAGTTCCTTTTCCGCCACAAAGAATAGCAACTGGTATTTTACTTAATCTATTTGTTTTATTATTTGGCATATTTTATCTATCTCATTTCTTGATATATCAACATGGAAAGGTAATGTAATCAACTCTTTATAAACAAGTTCCGCATTTTTTAATTTGTATGAACTTTTGAAAAATGTTAATAAGTGATTTGGTCTATAATGAATTCCTGTTGGTATATCGTTTTTGGATAATTCTTGTCTCAATTTATTAATCTTTGATTTTTCAAATCTTATAGGGAAAATATGTGGAACAACATTATCTAAATCTGTTTCAAAAAGTGTTACATATTTACAATTCTGTAGATTTTCCCTAAAATATTTGTTTAACTCCATTCTCTTTTTTTTGAAAATTGATTTAAATTTTTTTAATTGTTCAATCCCAATTGAAGCCATAATGTCACTCATGTGGTATCTCCAACCTTGCTCTTCAACATCTAAATCCCAAGTCCTTTTGCTTTGCTCTCTATTATTAGAATCACCTTTTACACCAAGCAATCTTAAATCTCTAATATTATTAATTAATTTTTTATCCTTTGATATAACTAAACCTCCTTCGCCGCAAGTTATATTTTTAATTCCATCAAAGCTAAAACATGCAATATCACCTGTAGTTCCAATTAAATTATTTTTATATGTAGATCCAAATGCATGAGCTGCATCTTCTATGACCCTTAAATTATTCTTTTTTGCAAATGAATAGTATTCATCTAAATTACCTACATAACCATTATAGTGGACTAGCATAATGCCAGCTGTTTTATATGAGATTCTCTTTTTTGCATCATTTATACTTAATAAGCCATTCACTGGATTTATATCACATGGTATGGGTATATGACCTGCAGCAGTAATTGCTTGAAAACTTGCAACATAGGTTAAAGTAGGTACAATAATTTCAGAATGTGGAGGAAAATTAGAAGCTTGAATCGCTAGTTGAATAGCTGATGTACCTGTATTTGTACATACAAGGTCATAATTATCATTTTGAAAAAAATCCCTTAAATCATCTTCAAATTGTTTAGTCTTAGGTCCAGTACCAAAGTACTCGGACTTTAATACATCTTCAAGGGCTTTTAACTCATTTGAATCAACTGAACATTTTGATAATCTCACCACACATCCTTAGCAAAGAAAGTTTTAAAATTTTTGTATATTTTTCTTAAAAAAGTATCATCAAAAACTTTTTTATTAAAATCACTATATTTAAAACTAGAAATATTTACTTCATTTTCAAAGACAGAAATAAATTTGTCTAATGAATGATGTTCTTCAAAATGATTATAAGACTTTAAAGAGATTTGATTAAAATTATTAATTAATTCTGATAATTTTTTATCAAGATTATTGAAAGGAAAATTTCTATAAGTATTTTTATTAATCATTGAACCAAGATCATATTGATTTTTTTCAAACATCCAAGAAAATTGGTAATTAAAATTAATTTTTTTGTAAAAAAAATCAACGCATAAAGTTGGGATCCCATACCTGCATGCTTCTAAAGCTGAAGTACCCATACCAACAAATAAATGGGTGCCTAATAAAATATTATCTAATCTATCATGATCAACGTTCTTAGTATGTTTAATTTTTAAATTATTGCTTAAGTATTTTGGATAATTAATTGAAAAAGCACCATCTCCTATAACATGAAATATAATTTTATGTGAATTCAAGAATTTTGATTGATTTAAACACTCAATAAAATAATTTAAAATATGTATTTTGAAATCGTCGAGTCTACCAACCCATGTTATGTTGATAGATTTATTCTGAATTTTATTTTTACTTAAACTGTTTGGCGAAGAATCTATACATACTGGAATCAATTTGGGATTATCAAAGTCTAGTTTTAAAAACTTGTTTGTGAAATCATATGTATCATAACTCATAAAAAAAATTGAATTTTTTTTGTGCATATCATTGATCATTTGAGACAATCTTTTATTTTGATTTGGAAATAATAATTCCGATATATTCTTAAAAAATTTAGGATATCTGTACTGAAAGTTTTTAAAAAAATCTGTTGGTATAATTGTTTGAATAAAATTTGCTTGATAAAGCGTCCAAAAAATTATTTTATTTTTTTGGTTAAACTTCAAATTTTTGGGAAGAGTTTCAGGTATTATTGATTGAAATATGATAGTAGAATTATCAGGAAAAGTAAATTTTTCTCCTTTTTTATAAAACATAAATTTAATGTTCTTTTCTCTTTTTAACTTTTTATGCATATAGCCATCTTTGAAATCAACTATCAGTATTTTTCTCCCTTTCTTTGAAAGAGCTTTGGCAAACCGTATGAATAAAACAGGAACCCCACTTACTTTATAGTATGGAAAGAAAAATATTATTTTTTGTTTATTTTCAATATTCATTGCAAGCATCTATTATATAGTCTAAATCACTTTTATCTAAATGTATATTTGATGGCAAGCTCACAATTGAATTATGTATTTGCTCAGATATAGGAAATTTATCATCTTTCATTTCACTATATGCATTCTGATGATGTGGTGGAATAGGGTAATGAATAATTGTTTGAATGTTTTTTTCTTCTAAAAAAGATATAAACTTATTTCTATCTTTAACTCTAATAACAAATAAATGCCACACATGTGAATCTCCTGCCTGTTCAGGAAGCACTATTTTGGAATTATTAATTCCCTTAATAAGGTATTGTGCATTATTTCTTCTAATATTATTGTCATTATCTAGATTTTTTAACTTTTCATTTAATATTGCAGCTTGAAATTCATCAATTCTGCAATTGAAACCTTTGTATTTATTATAATACCTTTTCATACTTCCATAATTTCTCAAATATTTTAAAATATCATAAAGATCATAGTCATTCGTTGTAATTGCACCCGCTTCACCCAAAGCACCTAAATTTTTAGTTGGATAAAAACTAAATCCAGAAGAATCTCCTAATGCTCCAGCTTTTTTCCCTCCATAAATAGCTCCATGCGCTTGAGCAGAATCTTCAATAATTTTTAAATTAAATTTTTCTGCTATATTGTATAAGTTTTCAGACATTGCTATTCGACCATATAAATGAACAATCATAACTCCTTTGGTTTTTTTTGAAATTTTTTTCTCAATTTTATCAAAATCAATGTTATACGTTCGAAGATCTGGCTCTATAAGTACTGGTTTTAGTCCAGATTCTGAAATTGATAATATTGATGCAATATAAGTATTAGCTGGAACTAGAATTTCATCTCCTTTAGCAAAAACCCCCATTTCAATGTAAGCTTTCAAAATTAACTTTAAAGCATCCAGTCCATTAGAAATCCCAAGACAATGATTAACGCCACAATACTTTGCAAAATTTTTTTCAAATTCATGAGTTTTTTCGCCTAAAATAATATTTTTACTATTTAAAAAATCATTAAATAGGTTTTTAAAAACATTTTCATATTTTTGATTGATTTTTTGGATATTAAAGAAGTTAATATTTTTTTTATTCACTGCTTAAGTCCAGGAATTTTTGAAAATCGTTTATATAATCATTCTCATCATAATGATGAGAGTTTAGAACTAAACAGAGTGCATTATCTTTAAAATTAAAGATCTTAACCCAGGTAAGAGGGTTGATTAAAAGTCCTTTATTGGGAGTATCTAATGAAATTATTTTTCTTTTAGAACCATTTATTAATTCAACATCAAATCTTCCGTTCAATGAAATTAAAAATTGCTTACATTCATAATGAGCATGATTAGCTCTATCTCCGCTCATATTTGTTATATAAAATATTCTTTTAATATCAAAGGGGACATCTTCATTACCTTCTAAAGCATATAGAGAACCATTTTCTCTTGAAAAAAATTTAATATCAATTATTTTATAGTAATCATTCATATTTAAAATAAGACATATAATCATTAAGCTCTTTTGTAATCAAATCAATTTCTATTTGATTATCGTAAGCTTTCCATACTCCTATATTTTTCTTTGAATTTTCAACGTTTATTTTCTCTTTAATATAATTAACATTTTTAAAACTAATACCTACGAAATTGCTAATTCTATCTACTGATTGTTCAAAATTATGAACAATATCTTCAAATTTTATATTTAATATTCTATTAGAATCTTTGAAATTACATTTACTGATAAGTATTTTTTCTCTCGTAATAAAATTATTTATATCATCGCTTAGAGTAAAAGACTTATGATAGCTCCCAATATTTTGAGAAGATTCAAAATTTGGGGAAAATACATCGCCTAGTTTTGTTGAAACATATATATCTCTTGGATCTCTCCAAACATTAATTTGATAAGGGTCATTAAAAAATTTAAAATATTTCCCTTCGTTATACGGTTCAAACATATTGTTGGTACATACTATATTTTTATTATGATTAAATAGTATATCTTCCAAAAATAATTTTGTTTTATTATTAAAATTAGTTGCATCAGATAAAATAACTTTATTTTTATGTTGGTAGTTAAATATCCTAGCTGCAACTCTTCTAAAAAAGCGTATTAATGAATTCTTATAAATTTCAGGGTATGGCCAAACTGATTTTGATTCCAGGCTAATTAATGAATTTATATAATTCTTAGAAATTTGCTCAAAATCACATTCAAGCATTTCATTATAGTTCCATCCATTAGAATTAATTAAAGAATTTATATTCCAAATCTTTGCACTAGGTGATATTGTTTTAATTAAATGTTTAAATTGATTGATTGCAATATCTGCCCTATTTGGTGACCAATTTTCTACTAGATTTGAATGTAAATTGATTAGTCCTCCATATACTCTCAAAAGATTAAACTCAAATAAAGGAGTATGAACATGTATTTTACTGTGGTGAGTAAAAATTTCGTTAACAATAGTTTTACCAGAATGGCCTATTCCAGAAACATCGATTATTTTTTTGTTCATTAAATTTTAAAATGATTAATTAAGTTTTTTACTGCAGTTAATTCCATCATAGATCTTCCTTCATATGAATATGAACCAATATGTGGTGTTAAAATAACATTATTATGTTCCGTTAAGCTCCCTTTATAAGGCTCATTCCAAAACACATCTAACCAAGCGCCAGCAATTTTATTATTATTTAAATAAGTTTCTAACAATTCTTCATTAATGACTTCTGCTCTAGCAGAATTCAATATATATACATTTTGCCTCATTAATTCAAATTCTTTCAAACCAAATATTTCTTCCGTACTGCTTGTATGAATTGATATAATATCAGCTTCAATTAAACCATCGGATAAATCCTTACATAATGTAATATTGTCAAAATGTGTTTGTTTTAAAAAAGGATCGTATACAAATACATTTACTTCAAAAGGTTTGACTAATTCATGTACTCTCTTAGCAATATTACCATAACCAACAAAAAGTATATTTTTTTTGAATAGTAAATTACCAAACAATTTGTTCCATTTTTTTTCATGTAGATCATTATTTGCTTCAGGAATTTTTCTTAATAAAGACAGAAGAGCCCCAACCGTAATTTCAGCAACAGACTGAGTAGGTCCAAGAGGTGTATTATAAACTGCTATATTATGATTTTTAGCAGATTCATGGTCAATATTGTTCATACCAGTTCCAACGCGTGATATTACCTCTAAATTAGAATTCTTAAATACTTCATCATCTAAAGTTTCTAAGCCAGCTAAAACACAGTTAAAACCAGGTTGTAGTTCAATGAACTCAGACTTTGTTAATTTTCTCTGATAAGGATTGAGTAAATATTCAAAATTATTTTTTTTTAACAATTCTAGTGGTGATTTATCAAATTCAGCAAATTTGGAAGTTGTGATGAGAACTTTATTTTTCATTTTGATTGAAGCCACAAAGAAATTAAGTGATTAAATATAAGATGTAAATCTTCAACAGGGCCATAAACACCTTTTGGAGATTCTACAATCATTGAATAATCACACATTTGACCGAGCTCCCCTCCATTAAATCCTAAAAATCCTATTGTTGTACCAATACTTTTATTTTTAATCCATTCAACAGCTTTAATAAGATTTTTTGAGTTTCCACTACCAGAAAATACTATCAATACATCATTTTCTTGAAAATGAATCTTAAGTTGGCTTTTGAATATACTATCAAAATCAATATCATTTGATATTGCTGTCAATGAAGAAATATTATCATTTAAACTGATGATTTTAATTTTTTTATTGTTTGAAGATCTTTTAAATACATCAAATCCAATATCATTCACAAAAGTTGAAGCTGTAGAAGCTGATCCTCCATTACCTGCTGTATAGATTGTATTATTATTTTTAGATGAATCTTCAATTACATTTACAATTTTTTCAAGCTCATTTAAATCAACATTTTTTAGCAAGTTTTGAGTCAGATTTAAATAGCTTTTAGAAAAATTTATAAAATTTGATGTGTCTAAGTTTTTTTTAATATTATTTGACATAGTTGTTATACCAATCAGTATCTTTTGAATATATTTCTTCAATTAATTTCATAACTATTATTGACTCTTCCAAGCTTCCATTTATTATATCTGTATTATTAATTATCGCATCAGCAAACTCATCTATTTCTTTTTTCCAAGAAAGGTCTTTTTGAGAAAATGAATACTTTTTCTGTTTTTGTGATCCTTTATTATCTTGAGTTCTTTTAATTAAAATTAATTTTTCTTTACCATAACTCTTTGATCCTGATAAAATTCCTGAAAGTATTATCAGTGCTTTATCTAAAGTAATTTCAAGAAGAAACTTGTGTTGCCACTGTGTAGCTGAAGAATGGATTGATATAATTTTACCATCAGTTGATCTTAATAATGCAAAAGCGTTGTCTTCGACATCTTTATTCCAAAATGAATTAGATATCATACTTTTTATTTCAACTATATTACCAACAAAAAGGCTTATCATATCTAACATATGAATACCTTGATCTAATAAAATTCCACCTCCAGCAAGTTTTCTCTCTGATCTCCATCCTTTCTCAATATTTACAATTTTACTTTTTCCATAGACACCTCTAACATTTACAATATCACCAAATTTTTTACTTTTAATGATATCTGATGCTTTTTCAACAGATTCATGGTATCTGTGATTGAAACCATATTTTAATTTTATACTTTTACAATTTTTATAAACTTCTCTAATCTGTAAAAGTTCTTCTAAATTCTTTGATGGAGGTTTTTCACAAAATACATGTATATTATTTTTTAGAGATTCAATAGTAATTGACTTAGTTAAATAATTTGGCATACATATAAATACCGCATCTAATTCTTCATTAAAAATATTTTTGTAATTTTTAAAATATTTAACACCATTTCGTTTTGAAAAGTTTTCTTTAAAAGAAATATCAGAAATAGCACAAAGCTCTAAATGCGAATTTTCATCGATAAATTTTTTTCTTTTTTTACCTACTACACCATAACCTATTATTGCTGTTCTAATCTTCATCTTTATAAGCAATAATTTTGTAGGAATCTATTCCTGAGATAACAAAACAATCTTTTTCCTCAATAATTACACTGGTGTCAATTTTTTCATCCAATAAAATTGTTTTTTTAATTTTTTTATTTTTAATTACTGGTAACTGATATTCTTTAAAAATATATGCTCTTATCTGGTTGTGTATTTCAAATGATGTTCTTTTAAAATCGATCTTAAGATTACTATAATCAATTGACTTTTTAGAAAAATATGAAGAATTAATTTTTTCTTGAGGAACTGTACTGTAATTATCATTCAATATATTTTCGAAATTTTCCTTAAAGAGCTTCAAACTGAATAGTAAATATTTCATATATAAATCTCGTGCAGTATCATTTAGATTTATATCAAATTTTTGTTGACTAATAATATCACCAGTATCTATACCTGAATCGATTTTATGTAGAGTAACACCGCTACTATTTTCACCATTAAGTAATGGATGTGCGCTTGTGTACATACCTTTATAAGCTGGGAGTAAAGAAAAATGAATATTTACTAAATGATTTGACTCAAAAAGTTGCGGTTTAATTAATTGACTGTATTCAAGTGAAAAAAATTTCAAATCTTTAATATTATACAATGATTCAATTTTTACAATATTTAAATCATTATCCGTTGCAAACTTAAGTAATGATGGCTGCCAACTATCTTTTCCGCTGTCTTCGGGTCCAGGTAAGACAAATAGATTATCTTTTGAAATATGGTTGTCTTCTAAAATATATTTTACTGCATCAACAGCAATAGAATTCTTACCAGCAATACAAATATTCATTTATTTAATTCCTAATACAGACATATGAGAACTAAAATTGTTTTCAGAAATCCATTTCTGCAATCCTTTAATTGACTGTTCAGTTCCAAACTTGTTCACGTAGCTAAAAAAACGATGATTATTATCATCAATTTGTTTTTTAAAAATATCCCAGTCTAATTTCCCTGGAGTAGAAACTATCACTTCTTTAAAACCAATCAATTCAAATAATTTTTTAATTCCTTCTGGTGAAAAAAAATTAAGATGTTGTGGAGGAGATATACTGTTAGAATCATCCCATAAATTTAAAATATCAAATCCTGTACCGCTTAATGTAGTTAAATAAAATACTCCATTTTCTGATAATAAATTGTATGCTTTTTCTACAAATGGTTTTGGATCTTGCAGATGCTCAAAAGTTTCAAAAGATGTTAAAAGATCAAATTGATGAGAATTATTAGGGATATTTTCAAAAAAATCCTTGATGGTAGTAAAACCCTTATCTGAACAAATTTTTGACATTTTATCGCTTGGCTCAATTGCATAATATTTTTTACTAGGTTCAAGCAATGACAATTCATCCAAAAATAAACCAAAACCTGCACCTATGTCAGCAATAGATTGAATGGTATTAAAATCAAACTTATCATGGATGAACTTAGCCCTTGGTTTAAATATTTTTTCTATTCTTTGCTCCATATATGGAGGGAAAAATTCATCTGCCCAGTATTTTTGTGATTTTGAATTAGTATAAAATTCTTCTAAATGATTTAGGGAAGGTCTTGGATGTACAAATAAGTTAAAAGTATTACTACATCTGTAATAATCATAATTCCATTTTGTGAAAACATATTCTATATTACCACATCCCCATGATTCATATTGTGCATCAACGAAATTTGATGAATCTTCAATTAAACTTAATGAGTCGTCTTTCATCAAACTAAAAAACTTTTTTAATCTTTTTTGATCTCTTATATCACTTTCTTTCATAAAAATTTTAACTCCAAAATCTCTTGAAATAAGATTTTAAGATATTCTTTAAATCATTGTTTATTTCAATTTTAGATTTTTTTAGATCACCTGGTTCTTTAATTAAAATGCAAACTAAGTAATTCTCAATATTTTTTTTATCTTTTTTTAACGCATCGTAAAATGAGTCAAAATCAAATTCACTTAATTTTAAAATAGGGAAATTTTTAGAAATTAATTGATGATAAAAATTAAAATCATTCTCATTCATTAATTTTTTTGTATATGAAACAAACATTGAAATATCCATTCCAATAGTTACTGCTTGACCATGATTAATTTGATAATTAGATGCATTTTCTATTGCATGTCCAAAGGTATGCCCAAATTGAAAATGATTCCTAATGCCGGTATCAAATTCATCTACTTCAATTACTTTTTTTTTGATATTCAATGATTCGATAATATATGGTGATATATCTTTTTTCCTAGAAACTATGTTATCATAATTATGATAAATATCTTTTAAAAAGTTGCTGCCTTCAAAAAAATAATAGTGTGTCATCTCACCTATACCAGACTTAATTTCACTTTCTGGAAGAGAGTCAAGAAAAGTTTCATCAATTATGACTTTTTTGGGTGGATAAAAGTTTCCTAAAACATTTTTATACGACTGAAAATTAATTGATGTTTTACTACCTATACAACTGTCGCATTGAGCCAATAATGTTGTTGGAACAAATATCCAGTCAATGCCTCTAAATATTATAGAAGATAAGAACGCGGTTATATCTTGTACCACCCCGCCACCGATTGCAACTAAAGTATTATCTTTTTTTATTTTTTTTGATAAAAGTTCTTTCAAAAAAATTGAAGATTGTTCAAAGCTTTTAGACTCTTCGCTAGAATTAACAATAAGTGTTCTTTCGATTGGTAAATCAGATAATAAATTGTTATATAAAGTCTTTAAATCGTTATCTACGATAAAAAAAAATTTATCAAAATCTATGGTTTGCTTAAAGTTAGAAAAACTTTCAAATCTAACAATATAGTCTCCATAAGTTGACGAAACAGTGAAATTATTTTTAGACAATTGAAAAACCTCCATCTATCATAATGTTTTGACCAGATAAATAGGTATTTTCATTGCTACATAAAAACATTACTAGTTTTACAATTTCATCTGTTTCTGCAAATCTTTTTATAGGAACTAATTCAGCTAAATTTTTCATTTCTTTTGCAGATAATATTTTTTTTGTTAAATCAGTATTTACAAAGCCGGGAGATACTGTATTTGTAAGAATATTTTTATCCGATAGTTCTGCTGCTAGAGCAACAGTTAAGCCGTGAATTCCAAATTTTGACATAGAATAAAGTGATCTTTTTGGCTTAGAAAGTTTACCGAATATAGAAGATATATTAACGATTCTTCCATATTTATTTTTTATCATTTTTTTTATAACCATTTTTGAGATTTCATAGGGTGCTTTAAGATTCACATTTAATATTTTTTCAAAATCTTCAGATTTTGTATCTACAAAATTATCTATTTTGTTAATACCTGCATTATTGACAAGAATATCAATTTTATCAATTTTATCAATTTTGCTTTGAATATCATTTTGAAAGTCTGAAGATGAAAAATCACACATAATAGCTATCATCCTTGAATCATTTTTAGAATTAATTTTATTAATTAAAGAGCTATTAGTTCCAGTTAAATAAACTGTCGCTTTTTGATCATAAAAATGCTGTACAATAGACTTTCCTATCCCATTAGTTCCGCCAGTTACTAAAATTGTTTTTTCTTTAAAATTTGACATTATTTTTTACCAGTATGTTCAACTTCTATATAGATTCCAATGCAGAAGATAAAGCTCTATCAAGAATAATTGCATCAGTACTAAATGCAATGAATTGATAATTTTCTTTTATTTTTTGATTTAAATCTTTAATGGATGGTTCAACAACATGGATGCCAATTTCTTTTCCCATAGACAAGCTGCAGTCTTTATACCTTTTGATTAGGGACTTAAATAAGTTAGATTTAAAATCTCCAGGTTGACCTAACGATGAAGACAAATCATAAGGACCTATCATCGTTTTTTTAATTTCTTTTTTTGATAAAATATCTTCTAAATTATCGATAGCATCTCTTGATTCTATAATAGGTATTATTTCAATTTTTTTTGATTTATTATTTTTATATATATTAAACTTTTTCCCATATTCATTTGCTCTTACTAACCCCATACCTCTTTTACCTTTTGGAGGATAAAAAGTTGCATCTATACAAGCTTGGATATCGTTAGAATCTTTGATATTTGCTACAATAAGCCCATCTGCACCTGCATCAAGAATTCTATTTATATAGCTTTTATTTATGTCAGGAATCCTAACATATACCTTTTTTTTATATTTTTCAGCTAATGATATAAATCTACCAACAGATTCGAGAGGAATAGTAGAATGTTCAAGGTCTATACAAATCCAGTCAAAATCATACTGTAAAATAATTTCGGTAGACTCGAAACTATTAAGTGTAATCCATGTTCCTATTTTGTTTATTTTCATATAATTGATTTCAAAATAACTATTAAAACTTTATAAATCAAAATACTATTCAATTAAATTTATCCATTTTATAAGAAAAATTAGACATGGGTATGATATTGGAAAAGGTTGAAAAAGACCATACATCAATATTGCAATTATTCCTGAATTTGGAATTAAATACTTTATATTCATTCCACTTTTAAATATCGATTTTGATAAAAGATAATATAGAAATTGAAATAAAAACAATATACCAAAGATACCATATTCAGCTATTATTTTAATATAATAATTATGTGGTTCAGTTGGATGATAACCTGTAATGATATCTATATAATTTTGATACTCAATCGTACTCATATTAAATGTATTAGATTGAGAAGGGATTGATGGGCTAATCATCATATGCTTTAAATTCCCAGGACCAGAACCTAAAAGTGGATATGAATAAAATACATCTAAACCTCTTTTAGCTGCACCTGATCTACCGCTAGATGATTCGTATGAAAAAAAACCGCCAGGCTTAATTTCATTAAAATCTTCTGTAGTATTAAGAGCGTTATCTATTAATGATAGATTATTAGAAAACATATTTATTAATGGGTAAAAAGAAATTATTAAAAAAATAAGTACAATTGGATTTGAAAGATATTTTTTTAATTTTATTTGTTGATAAGCAAAGAAGATGATGCTTATTACAAACATTAGCATTATTGATCTTTGAAATGTAAAATACACTGGCAATAGCACGAAAAAAGAAATTATTAATGCAGATAAAAGTTTTTTCTTATGGAGCACAACTAAAAAACCATAGAATAAAATCATACCTGCAGTCAAAGAACCGGAATGTATAACACTTCTAAATCCTCCACGATAATCCAGAGAAAAATATTTAACTATTTCAGGTACAAAGCCTGTAAATGTTACTAAAAAAAACTCCATTACAGTTACAAAAAGTCCAAGAAAAAATATATTAAAAACTAAATGAATATTATCCTTATTTATTGATTTTAAAATAGCAAAACATACAATGGCCCCTTCAAACATTTTTAACAAGTGATGAAATTGATCAAATGGAAATGAGCTGAACTTATTTAAAAGAAAAAAGTTATAATAAAGAATCATTAAAAAACCTGAAAATAGAGGAAGTAAAAATATTTTAAATAATTCATTTTCTGAGGAAGAAATTTTAATATTAGATGAAAAGATTCTAGTAGTAATACCAATTATGATTATCAAATTGATTAAATCATAAAAAGAAAATTCTGGAAGCATAAATAAATTATCAGAAACCCCAATCCAATTAGTTAACACAGAATCAAGACCAAAGACAACCTGTTTTTTAGGGAAAAAAATAAAGAAAAAGAACCATGTATAAACTGAAAAAAAAAGATTATTTCTCTTGAAAAAGTTTATAAATAAAACCAGTAATATGATTAATAGAGTAAATAAAATAAAAATATTATATACACTGCTGCTAGAGAAATAGGCATGAATGAATACAAAAGTACTTGCTAGATACAATAAAAAAATTTGATAGAAGTTCGAAATTAGTTTTTGGTTAAAATATTTTGCAAAATTCAACTTACTCTCTCAGTTAGAGATCTCAAATAGTCACCATAGGAATTATTAAATTTTTTTGATAGTTCATATAGTTGATTGCTATCGATGAAACCTTTTCTAAAAGCTATCTCTTCAATAGAACCTATACTAATATTTTGCCTATTTTGTATTAATTCAACAAAACTTGAAGCTTTTAGCAATGCATCAAAACTGCCAGTATCTAACCACGTAGCTCCTCTACTCAATATTCTCACCTCCAAACTTGACTGCTCAATGAAGTGTTGATTAACTGAAGATATTTCCAATTCTCCTCTATCTGAAGGTTTAATTTTTTTTGCAACATCTATAACATCATTAGAATAAAAATAAAGACCTGGAACTGCATATGATGAAATAAACTCTTTAGGTTTTTCAATAATTTCAATTGCCTTATAATCATTATCAAATCTAACAACACCATAATCCTCAGGATTTTTTACTTGGAAAGCAAATACAATTCCACCAGAAGGATTCAGACATTGTTCAAGAATTGAAGTAAAACCTGCTACATAGAAAAAATTATCTCCTAAAACTAAACAAACGCTATCGCTACCGATAAATTCTTCTCCAATGATAAAAGCTTCTGCTAAACCTTTAGGATGTTTTTGAATTTTGTATTCAATATTACATCCTAAATCTGATCCATCACCTAATAGCATTTCATAATTTTTTATATCATTCGGACTTGAAATAACTAAAATATCCTTGATTCCAGCTAAAAGTAATGTTGAAATAGGATAGTAAATCATTGGTTTATCGTAAATAGGCAACAGCTGCTTGCTTACACTTTTCGTTAATGGATATAACCTTGTTCCTAATCCTCCCGCTAAAACTATTCCTTTCATATTTTACCTTGCCTATCTAATACATTAGCTTTTTTAAGACATGAATCTATCCAGTTATTGTTATCAATATACCATTGAAAAGTTTTTCTTATTCCAATTTCAAAATCAATATTACTTTTCCAGCCAATTTCTCTGTTTATTTTTCTTGTATCCATTGCATATCTAAAATCATGTCCAGGTCTATCACTTACATATTTAATTAATGATGTATAATCAAAATTAGAATCCAATAATTCATTTGCAATGGAGCAAATAGTTTTAACAATTTCATTGTTTGTTATTTCATTATTGGAACCAATATTATAAGATTCACCTATTTCGCCACTTTGAGAGATTTGAATAAGTGCATTGACATGATCATTGACATGGATCCAATCCCTAATATTTTGTCCGGCACCATAAATTGGTATTTGATTCTTTTTTATACAATTAATTATTGTTTTAGGAATTAATTTTTCAGGGCTTTGATATTCTCCGTAATTATTTCCACAATTTGTTATAATTACAGGAAATTGGTATGTATGAAACCAAGCTCTACACAAATGATCTGAAGAAGCTTTTGAGGCAGAATATGGAGATCTTGGATCATATGGAGTATCTTCACAAAATAGTCCTTCAGAACCTAAAGCTCCAAAAACTTCATCAGTAGATATATGTAAAAATTTCAAAGATCTATTATTTTTTAGTAAATATTTTTTGGCAGAACAAAGCATATTAAATGTACCTAGAACATTTGTATTTATAAACTCTTGCGGATTATCAATTGATCTATCCACATGAGACTCTGCAGCTAAATGAAAAATAATATCAGGCTGATAATCCTCAGTAATATTTTCTAGTTTTTGTAAATCTACAATATCAAGTTTTTCAAATATTATATTGTCTCTTTTATCAAGCTCTAATGAAGACTTGTGACCGGCATAAGTCAGTTTGTCTAAAACTAGAATTTTTGATTCTTTTTTTTGAGAAAGATTTCTTGCTAATGCAGATCCAATAAATCCAGCACCTCCAGTTATTAAATATTTAGTCATTTTAAAGATTCTCGAATTTTAGTTGCTGATATTTCTCCAATTTCAGATGGTGGAACATGCTCAATGATATCATAGCCTACCCCTCTACCATAATTTATTGATTCTATATCAGGAATTATCATTACTTTCACTCTACCTTCATAAATTAATTTTTTAAGCTCATTTTCAATATTTGATTTTACTTCAGCAGGATTATAGGGGTTCTTATCATCCTTACTTACCTCCCTGACAGCAATTAAAACATTCTTATTTTCATTAAGTCTTTGATCAATCAACCATCTATGTCCTTTATGCCATGGTTGCCATCTACCTATAAATAGTGAGTATTTCATCGACACACTCCTTTACTGTCGTATTTGTTGTATCAATTGAAAAATAATTATCAATTGGTTTTTCATAATCTTTTGAAAAAAAATGTTCTCTTCCTCTTTTTTCTGAGGTATGTAAATAGATCTCGAAAACATCAGTTCTATTTTTGAAATCTTCTCTCAATTCAAGGTATGGTGCCACAAGTGAAACAATAACTTGAAGTTTTTTATTGTGACAAAATAATGCTATTCTTTGAGCGAGTTTAATATTTTTAAAACGACCGGATTTTGAATAATCTTTATTTTCCATTAAATCTCTTAAATCATCACCATCAATATTTATTGATTTAATCTTCTTTGCTTCAAAGTGTTTTAACAATTCTTTTGCTATAGTTGTTTTTCCACTTCCGGGTTGACCTGTAAGCCAAATAATTTTATTCATCATCAGAAATAGACCTTCCTATTAACTTTTCCCAATCTCTATCTTTCCTATCAATTGAGATATTTCTTTTCCATACTGAATCTAACACTAAACATTCAACGTCATTATCATTAAAAATTGAAATTAATGCATTTATGTCTTTTGGAAAACAACTGCCTCCGAACCCAAACTTATTATCTGGTCCAGGAACATTTAAATGTGACTTTCCAATTCTTTTATCATAAATAGCTAGACTGACAACGGAATCATAATCAATATTCAATTTCTTGCATAAAGTAAACATTTCATTAGCATATGAAACCTTTGTTGCTAAATAAGCATTTGCAAAATATTTGACCATTTCAGCAGTATCAGAACTTGTCTGAATTATTGGAACTTCATTGAATAAATTTGAATAAAAAGATTTTACAATTTTAGTAATTTCTTCATTCCCTCCTAATATAATTCTATTTTGATTTTTAAAGTCTTCAAGAAAATTTGCTTCAGTCAAAAATTCAGGATTAAATACTATATTTAAATTTGAAAAATCATTATTAAAAGATTTGGTAGAACCTGGTGGAATAGTCGACTTTATTACAATTAAATGATTACTCTTAACTATATCATTAATACTTTTTAAAACATTTATAATTATTTTTAAATCACAATAACCATCTTTTTTCATTGGTGTTGGTAGACATAAAAAAATAATGTTTGAATTCAAAACTAAATCCTCTAGGGTTTTTTGATTACCAGATCCATTAATATCAAAAGAGAGGCAAGGAAAATGGTTATTTACTTTATCAAAAACAGCCTTTCCTACATACCCAAGTCCGATTACCCCAGGTTTGAACTGATTTATTTTATTCATTTAAGAATTTTTCCACTTTGTCAATATCGGTGGGGATATCTACTGCAAATGTTTCTTCTACTTCTATCATCTTAATTTTAATACCTAACTCAATCATTCTAATTAATTCAACCTGTTCTGCACGTTCATTTTTAGTTCTTTCATTACTTGAAAATGAGTCTAAAACTTTTTTTGAAAAACAATATATACCAATGTGATTATGATATTGATTAGCATTATTTGGAACAAGAGATCTTGAAAAGTACATTGCTTCATTTTTTTCATTCATTACAACTTTAACTTTCTGTGGTATTTCTGCTAATTCTTTCGATATCTTCGCAAAGCCTGAGATAATTTCATATTCTGTTTGCTTAATGTATTCATCTATGCACTTATTAATAAAAATAGGATTTATTACAGGTTCGTCACCTTGTAAATTAAAATAACAATCGAATTCAGGCATTTTTTTTGATACTTCAGCCACACGATCAGTACCACTCTGACACTCTTTAGAAGTCATTATTACATTCATATCATTTTCATTGCAATAATTGAGTATTCTTTTACTATCTGTTGCTACAAGAATATCTTTTGTGTATTTATTCTTAAGTGCTTGGTTATAAGTCCTTTTAATCATTGGTATTCCATTTATTTTTGCTAACGGTTTACCAGGAAATCTTGAAGAATCATATCTTGCAGGTATTACTATGAGAACTTTGTTTTTCACAATAAACAATATATAATTAATTATCTTTTTATAAAATCATAGTTTTAGTTATTTTAACAAATAAGAAAAGGGCCCATAGCTCAATTGGTTAGAGCAACGGACTCATAATCCGCAGGTTCGGGGTTCAAGTCCCTGTGGGCCCACAAATGAGTAGCCATTCATATATCGTAAATGACAAAAATGCTGATATATTTATTAATATAAACGGCAAACTACTCCACAGAAATGAAGCTAAAATATCTGTCTTTGATAGTGGATTTCTTTTGGGTGATGGAGTTTGGGAAGGAATTAGATTACATAACAGTCAATTAGTATTTATTGATGAGCACTTAAAAAGATTATTTGAAAGTGCGAAAGGAATTTCATTAGATATTCCTTTTTCAAAAGAAGAAATTATTAATCAGATTAAAAAAGTATTATTCAAAAATAATATGAAAAATGATGTTCATATTAGGCTAATCATATCAAGAGGAGAAAAAATTACTCCATACCAAAATCCAAGAGCAAATGTAGGACCTATTACATTAGTTATCATACCAGAATTTAAAAAAACGGATCCTATCACATATAAAAATGGAATTAGTATTGGAAGAGTTTCAACAGTACGACCCTCTCATAATATTTTAAGCACCCACTATAATACCTTAAGTAAATTGAATTGTATTTTAGGAAGTATTGAAGCAAATGAGTTAGGTTATGATGAAGGAATAATGAATGACCCTCATGGTAATATTAGTACTTGTAATTCTACAAATCTTTTTTTTATTAAAAATAATTCGGTCTGGACTTCAAAGGGGAAATATTGTCTCAATGGAATAACTAGAAGTAAAGCGATATATATTTGTAAAGAAAATGATATTGATTGCTTAGAAAAAGATTTTACTTTTGATGAAATTAAAAATTGTGATGAAGCATTTGTAACTGGTACGTTTGCTGGAATAATTCCAGTTTCAAAAATTGAGAATAAAAACTTACCTTCAACTAATTCTAGTTCATTAACGAATCAAATTAGAAATCTCTATAACAAACATATTCAAGAAAATATAAATAATGTATGATTGTAGCGTGTTGGTCAGGTCCTAGGAATATATCTACAGCATTAATGAGGTCATGGTCTTCAAGAGGTGATACATTTGTAACTGATGAGCCCTTTTATGCATATTATTTGAAAGAAACCAATATCAGGCATCCAATGCATATGGAAATAATTAAAAAATACTCTACAGACTATAATCAAATTGTCAATTATCTTACAAATAAAATACCAGAAGGTAAAAAAATCTGGTATCAAAAACACATGGCACACCATATTCTTGATTTAAGTAATATTGAATGGATAACTAATTGCGAAAATTGCATTTTATTGAGACACCCTAAAGAGGTAATTAGCTCCTATAGTAGTAAAAATAAATTAAATTCTGTAGAAGAATTAGGTTATCCTCAGCAATATGAGATTATAAAGTTTCTTAAAAGAAAAAATAAGTCATATACAATAATTGATTCAAGTAAACTGTTGAACAATCCTGAAAAAGTTTTATTATCTTGGTGTAAAAAAATTAATATCAAATATGATCAATCAATGCTTGAATGGAAAAAAGGTAATCATATCAATGATGGTATTTGGTGGCAATGTTGGTACGATAACGTAATACAAACTACTGGATTTCAAAAATATATAAAAAAGGATATTACCATTGAGGATAAGTATGATTCTATTTATAATGAATCAATGAAGTATTATAGCTACATAAAAGAGGTTAAATAATGAATTCACTGTTAAAATTATGGTCTCAGCCTACATGGATAAAATGGATTATTTATTTGATCATAGTATACATTTTATTTCTAATTAAAGAAGCATTTGCTATCGTTTTATGGTTTCTTTTTTGTATTATTTTGTACTATATCATTTTTGCCAATAACGTTTTTAAAACAAGGACATATTATGAAAAAAATAATTTTTAGTGTATTACTATGTACTTTACTGTCTTGTCAGGAAAATAGGCCTCATGGAAACCAATATAATCTTCCAGAATTAACTCCAAATAACCTCTTAATAGGTAACTTAAATGATAATCGCTCATCATATAGAGTATCATTTTATGATATTAATATTGATTTTGATATTGATAATAAAGCATTGGAAGGTTTTGTAACAATAAAAGCTGAAAGCATACAGGACCTAGACAAATTACAGATTGATTTAGCTGAAAATCTAGATATTAAAAAAATAACACACAAAAATAAGGAATTATCTTTTTCCAGAAAATTTGATGCTGTATTAATTGATTTTACATCAACAATCATAAAAGGTGAAATATTTGAGTTTACTGTTTTTTATAAAGGAATCCCTCAAAGTGCAGATAATCCTCCTTGGGCTGGAGGATTTACTTGGTCAAAAGATAAAGATAATCGTGACTGGGTTGCTGTTTCTTGTGAAGGAGAAGGTGCAAGAATTTGGTGGCCAAATAAAGACCATATTACTGCGGAGGGAGATAGTGTAAGAATGGTTTATACAGTTCCTTCAAATTTAGTTGCAGTTGGAAATGGAAAATTAAGGAATATCAAAAACCTTGGTGAAAAAACATCATATGAATGGTTCGTTAATAATCCAATAAATAACTATAACATATCAGTTCAAATTGGAAATTATGTAACTGTACAAGATACTTTTTTAAAAGACAACCAAACACATTTTATGAACCACTATGTTTTAGATTATAATAAAGAATTAGCTTCAAATTTCTTTCCCCAATCAAAAGAGGTAATCAGATTTTACGAAAAATATTTTGGTGACTATCAATGGTATGATGACGGATATAAACTTATTGAGGTCCCATATCTAGGAATGGAACACCAATCAGCGGTAACATATGGTAATGGATTTAGTATGTATAACGGTGTAAGAAGTAAGAGTTGGCCAATGTATGGAGTAATTGATCCTCTGATAATCCATGAAACTGGACATGAATGGTTTGGTAATAGTGTTACTGCATCAGACCCAACTCATATATGGATTCATGAAGGGTTGCAAGTTTATTCAGAAGCACTATTTTTCGAAGATAAATTTGATAGTTATGAAGTTGGAGTGCATTATTTAAATACTTTAAAAAATAGAATTGTAAATGAAGTACCAATAGTTGGTAGAGAAAACGAAAATCATTGGGCATTACATGGTGACACATACATGAAAGGTGCTTGGGTTATGCATACATTAAGGAGCGTAATTAATAATGATGAAATATGGTTATTAATTCTTAAAGAGTTTATGGTCGAAAATGCAAAAGGATTTGCTAATACAGAAGATTTTTTTCAAAAAGTTTATGAAAAAACTGGTGATGACTATACAAATTTTTATCAACAATATTTTTATAGCCCTAATCAACCAATATTAGAATACTATCAAACTGATACAGAATATTTTTATAGATGGAATAATGTAAATGACAACTTCACGATGCCAATTGATTTATTAGTAAATGGTAGAGAAATAAGAGTGTTTCCAACTAAAGAATTTCAATCTTTTGATTCAAAAAAACATGCACAGATTGAGGTAATGGATTGGAAGTTTTATGTTCAACCTCTTGAAAGAAAATAAGTTGACTAGAAGTTTTTGGTTCTCTTTAATATGCATTACGTTTTTAAGCTGTCTAATAGGTCAAGAAAAAAAGTTTAATTTAATTTTGACAGAACAATCTAATAATACAGAATTTTGGTGGCTTCAAAAAAATAGTTTTGGAAATGAAATCAGTGGAACAATACTTAGTTCTACTTTTAGTGCTAAAGGAAATAATAATAATATTATAATTAAATTATTATCTGATAATAATTATAACACATATCTACACGAATCTTTTATAAAGTTTAAATTTAAAAATAACACTTTTTTGAAAATTGGAAGATATTACAGGGATTTTAGTTTGTATTTAAACGACGAAATTAGTTCAGGATCATTATTGATAAGTAATAACGCTATACCAATGCCAAAAATTTCTTTTCTTACGAAAAAAAAAATAGATAGAAATCCCGCTATTTTTTTTGATTTTGGATTATCTCATGCAGAATTTGATAAAAATAGTATATATTTAAGTTCTCCTTATTTGCACGAAAAATTCATTTACATTAATGTAAAAAAAAATAATTACCAATATGGAATAGGACTAGTGCATGAAGCTATGTGGGGTGGAAATATTTTGGGAAATGGTCCTCAACCTCAAAAATTTGAAGATTTTTTAAAAGTATTAATAAGTGCTGATGGAAAGCCAATTAATAATGAGGAACATAGCAATGCTTTAGGTAATCATTTAGGAATTTGGGATTTCTATATACAAATCAAAAAAACTGATATAAGTATTAAAGCCTATTACCAGCATTTTTTCGAAGATACAAGTGGATTGCGATTTGCAAATAGATGGGATGGTTTATGGGGCATAGAATTAAAAAATAATTTGAATAATAATATTATTCTCTTTGAATATCTAGATACTAGTAATCAGTATATTGACCCACCATATGTTGCTGATGCTTATTACAATCATAATATATATAAAGCTGGATGGAGCTATAAAGGAAATGTAATTGGTAATCCTTTTATTGATTCATTAACAGTTAATCCAGTTAAAGTTCTTCATATAGGATCAGAAGGTTCAATTTTTGATAAATACTTTTATAGCTTAAAACTTTCTAGGAAAATAAATACTAGCGATTATATAAAATATAAAATTGCTTTTGATAGAAAAGTTGATGAAAAAAATAGTGTAGGAATTTTTATTGCCAATAGTAAAACAACAATTATCTTTGGTTTGTCAATTGAAAAAGTGTTTTAAATAACATAGTTATAATTTTTCAAATCATTAATATTAATTGAAGCTGTTCCTTGTTTTGACACTACAATTGATGCAGCATAGTTTGCGATTCTTGCTGAAAATTCTATATCATTGGTTTTAATGTAAGATAATGCAAATGCTGAAATAACTGTATCTCCAGCACCTGTAACGTCAGGATTTTTAACTTCGTGAGGTTCAATATTTTTAAAATAATTATCTCTACCAACAATGGTTATGCCTTTACTACCCTTTTTTGCAACTATAAACTCAAAGCCATATTTCTTGATTAAAAATTTACATGCTTCAATTATTGATTTATTATCTGAAATTGTAAAGTTTGTTGCATTTTGTAATTCATTGATATTTGGAGTAATTATATTACAATTTGAATAATAACTAAAATCTGTTTTTTTGGGGTCTACGATTATATTTTTTAAAGATTGATTTTTAAACCAATCATTGTTTAGCGCACCTTTATTATAGTCAGAAAAAATTATTACATCATATTTTTCAAAATTATGATCAACAGATGGTTGCCATGAAATTATTTTCTCTTTATCTATTCTAAGAACTTGTTTTTCATTTTGATAAATTCTTTTTTTTATAGTTGTAATATGATTATCCAAAATCTCAATGCCGTCTACGTTAATTCTATTATTTTGTAGAATTTCAATAAGTTTTTTACCCCATTTATCATTTCCAACAAATCCAACGCAGTCAACATTAGCATCTAACATACTTAAATTTTTTGCAACATTACCGGCACCGCCAGCAGTTATATATTCTGATTGAGGCGTAATAACTGGGACTGGAGCCTCCGGAGACATTCTGTTTGATGAACCAAGGGTATAATGGTCAAGCATAAAATCTCCTACTAGTAAAACTTTTATTCCTGAAAAATTTAGATTCATATTTTTTTGATTAAGTTTAATTAAATTAATTAAAAAGCTTTACATTGTCTTTATAATTATATGTATTTAGATAAGCTTTTTTTAAAAAATTGAGTTTTATAAAAATGAATATTCAAAAAACGTTCATACTAACCAATATACACACTATCATTAAAATTGCTTCATCAATCATAATGAACAAAATAATATCTGTGTTGGCAGGACCTGCAGGTATTGCTCTAATTGCTCAATTTCAAAATTTTTCATCAGTTGCTACTTCAATTGGGAATGGGTCAATTCAGACAGGAATTATAAAAAAAATATCTGAAAATGAAGATATTAATTTTAGAAAAAGAGTGGTATTTAACTCACTATATCTTAGTATAATATGTTCTGCCTTAGTAGGTGTTTTAACTTTTATTTTTTCATCTCAAATTGCGGAATTAATTTTACTTGATAGCAAATTAAGCTTCATAATCAAGTTCTTTTCTTTTAATATAATTTTTTATTCTTTAAATCTTTTTCTGATTTCTGTACTTAACGGTTATCGCCAGATTAAACTTTACACTTTTGTTAATATTTTATTAAGTATTTTTTCGCTTATTACAGTTTCAGTTTGTACAATATTTTTTTCTACAACTGGTGCAATCTTTGGATTAATAATTACTCAGTTTTGTGTTTTTATTTTATCATACGTTTTACTTTATAAAAGAATTTTTAAAATAATTTTTTCAATAAAAAATAATTTATTAGATACAATCATAATTAAAGACTTATTAAGATATGGTATGCATACTCTTTTGAGCGGCATTTTGTTTTCAATGATGATGCTTATTGTAAGAATGCAAATAATCAATAATTTGGACCTTAATTACGCAGGAATATGGGAAGCTGCTATGAAAATAGGTATTTATTTTAATATGATTTTTATTCTTCCAATATCTGTTCAATACTTACCTTTATTTTCCAGTGCAAAAAAAGGGAAGGATTTTTTAAAATATTTAAAGCAAATTTTTTCATTTTTATTTCCAATTATGGTATTTTCTGCGCTTTTTATTTTTTCTATCAGAGAATTAATTATAATTTCATTATTTAATAAAGAATTTATTATAGCTACCAATTTTGTGATTTTTATTTTAATAGCCGAAATTTTAAGAGTGTTTGGAATGGTTTTTGCTAATTTACTAATTGGGAAAAAAAAGCTGATAAATAATATCTTAAATGAACTTTTGATGGCAATTACTTTTGTAGTATTCACCTTAAAATACTTTTCAAATGATTTAAATATGGTTATTTATGCTTATGTCTTTGCTTCATTTGTTTACTTCTTGATAAACATATTTAGTTTTTATCGTCTATATATGTCATATAAATAGCAAATCATATCAAATTGAAATTTTACCTTGATTGATAATATTCATTTCTTTTTTCTTTAGTAATGACTCTTCAATGAGGTATTTTTTGTTTATAATCCTATTATTATCAATTTCGTAAAGTAATGGTACACCAGTTGGTATGTTCAAAGAGATAATTTCCTCATCAGATAATTGTTCTAATATTTTGACTATTGCACGAAGAGAATTGCTGTGTGCAACTATTAAATGATTTTCTTTTTGTCTTAGAATATTTTTTATGTATTTGGCCCAAAATGGTTTTAGCCTTTCAATAACATTCTCCAAACTTTCACCGGATGGTAAATCACCTTCAATGTTTTTAAACGTATCATCAAACCTTGGGTGTCTTTCATCGTCAATATCTAATTTTGGTGGAGGTATATCGTAACTTCTTCTCCATTTAAGTACTTGATCTTCGCCATATTTCAAAGCTGTTTCAGATTTACTTAAACCTTGTAGTGAACCATAATGTCTTTCATTAAGTCGCCAATCATAACTAATTTTTTCTAATTCAAAACCAATACTTTTAGCTACTATTTTAGCAGTACTTATTGCTCTTTTTAGTAAAGAAGTATGAATGGATATGATTTTAATTTTTTCCTTAATGATAGCATTTGCAGCAAATTCTGCTTCTTTTATACCGTTGGTTGTTAAAGGTACATCTGTCCAACCCGTGAACCTATTTTCTAAATTCCATTGGCTTTCACCATGACGAAGCAGAACTAACTTCATAATAGTATTTTAATCGTTGTTATCAACAATAACTAAAATTGCTGCGATATTGGTTAATAAAGATAAAATATCAGCAGTAAAAGAGGTGATATTAAAATCCTGGCTTTTTGTATTTAATGGTACAAAAACTGTATCACCCTTATAAACTCTCTTTAATCCTCTAAATATAAATGAACCTGCTTTATCAATTTCACCGTTCTTTCTGATGATATATGACTTTCTTTTAATGCTTTTTTCTTTGAAGCCTCCAGCAAGTTCAATCGCTTTTGAAAATGAGATAGAAGGTTTATCTATGCTAATTAATCCAGGTTTAAAAACATTGCCAGTCAAATTAATTACATTCTCGATTGGTAGGATATTAATAATTGTATTTTTCCCTATTTCGTAATCAAGCGACAGATTTGATACTTTATTTCTAATTGTGACTTCATCTCCAGCCAAACCTGTTTGTGAAAATTCTATAACAACTGAAATACCAGAAAGAGTTCCAAATTCCGTAACACCTCCTGCTAAATTAATTGCATCTTCAATTGTTAAGCCTTTCTTAAGTGGATAAATTCCTGGATTTTTAACTTCACCACTCATTTCATATGTAAAAATATTTTGATAATTTGGATCATTATAAACAAAGACTTTATCATCAGTTAATAACTGAAATTCATCAGAAGACTCATATTCGATTATAAATTCCTGACTATAAAATTGATTTTTATCTTTTCTTAAGACAAGAATATTTTCATTTATGGAGTTACGAAAATTTGAATCATTAAATCCTCCAGCAATATCCAAAAGAGCTTTAAGTGTCAAATCATTTGAAGGATAGGTCCCTGGTGATTTTACTCTTCCAAAAACTTCAACAGTAGAATTGACGTTAGCAATTTTAAGAACGGATATTATATCTCCATCATTGAGATTAAATGAACTTAGTTCATTTACGTTTACTATTTTACTTACTCTTGCATTATCATCAGATAATCTTTGATTGATTGGTATTATTTGTTCTATAATTATTTCTGAAGATGCAGAGCTATTCAAACCAGCAGCATATTTAAATAAATTTTCGGATGAATCGTTTGGTAATAATTCAAATATGGATGGTCTTACAACTTCACCTAAAACTGTAACTCTTTTTCCAGCTTTTGGTACATGAATTACATCGCCATCGATTAGTTTGATATTTGAAAAATTCATTTTTCCATCAATGAAAAAAGAATAAAAATCATAAGTATATATTAATTTATTATTTCTTAGTAATTGCACTGATCTTAAAGAACCATCTTCAGATATACCTCCAGCTTGTACCAAAGATGTAAAAATATCAGAAAATGGATGAATAAGGTTAATACCAGGGTTTTTTACATGACCAGAAAAATATACATTTATTGATTTTAGCTTACCTAGTTCTATCATTAATTTTGTAGGATTATTGGAATCTTTTAAGGTTGAATAAATGCTTGCAAGCTCATCTATTAAAATATCTTCAGCTTCACTTAAACTTTTATTTGACAAATTAATAAATCCAACATTTTCAAAATAAATTAAACCTTCTTTATTAATAGTGTAGCTTTGTCTTGAATTTGTTTCACCCCACAGAGATATAATTATCTCATCTCCTGCACCAAGTTTAAAATTTGAAGGAGTTGGGACATTGTCAAAAAAATTGATTTGTTTTTTGAGAAAATCATAACCAAAAAATTTAGATTCATTCTGTTCAGTATTTAATTCTTTAACTTGAGGAGAAATTTGAACTGTTTCAAATTGTTGATTAACCTGATTATTAGTTTCTACAAAGTCACTTTTAAGTTCATTACGAATTTTATCTAATTCTTTATTTGCTATCTCATTGATTTGACTCATTGATACTTGAGCAAAAGAAAATGATATTAAAAATGATATTAAAAATTGTTTTTTCATATGCTTACACCTGGATTACATTAATTTTAAAATAAATATACGTATACAATGCTTAAACTAATAATCTTACTTTTTAAAATATTATTCTTTAAATACTCAACCATCTTGGGTTATCTAAACTCCATTTGATTACTCGCTTTAATCTTTCAAATGCAGATTGTGGCTCCCACCCCATTTCTTTCATTTTTGTGCCATCCAGAGCATACCTAAGATCATGGCCAGGTCTTGAAGAATGGAAATCAACCATCTTATATTTCAAGTCTTTATTTTGAACTTCTGCAATAAATTCGGCAAGCTGAAGGTTATCAATTTCATTTTTTCCTACAATATTAAACTTTTGACATTTGGCTCCTGAAGAATCAGGTTGAAATTGATTCATATCATAATCCAAAAGATACAAAAGTGCTTCAGAAACGTCTTCAGCGTGAATATAATGTCTAGAGCCTGCAATTTGTTTTTTTTTATCTGCATGAACAGTAACTTCTTCATTATCTCTAACTTTTTTTATTACCATGGGTATATATTTTTCAGGATTTTGTCTTTCTCCAAATACGTTCATAGTATGAGTAATAAATGAAGGGATTCCATAAGTATTTTCATAAGCTACTACCAACTCTTCAGCTCCAGCTTTTGTAGCAGAGTAAGGGTTTGTTGAATTATAACGGTCATTTTCTTTATAATTAACTCCTAAAGGTGCTGGACCAAATACCTCATCTGTGCTAAAATAAGCAAATCTCTCAAGGCAATCTAATTTTCTAGCGTAATCGAGGATGTGAGCTGTTCCAACAACATTATCCATTACAAACTCTAAAGGATAACTTATTGATCTATCTACATGTGAACCAGCTGCAAGATGAGCAATATAATCAATACTGCCAATTGTTGCTTTTATTTCAGGATTTAATTCAGCTTTCAAGTCATGGTGAACAACCTTAACTCTTTTTTGTTCACTTTCAGTATAAGAAGAAACTACTTCTTTAAGCCTATTTAAATTTCCGCTAAAATCCAATCTATCAATTGTAATTATCTTCCAATCAGTATTGGATAAAATTTTGTCTATCAAATGATGAGCAATGAAACCTGCTCCACCTGTTATAAGAATTTTTTTACTCATACTATTTTAAACCTATTTTCTGTTTATATTCTTCTATCCAACTTTTTAAATCAGTCTTGGGTTCCCAATCTAATAATTTTTTTGCTTTATTGATATCTGCTAAATTAGCAAATGGTTCATTAACAGGATTTTGATGTAATGTTGATCCACCAATCATTTTGGCTAATTCATTTATAGAAATATTTTTACCAGATCCAATATTAATACTCTCTCCCTTGCCAATTTTTTTTGAATCTGATGCCAAAATATTAGCCCTAACAACATCACCAACATATGTAAAATCTCTTCTCTGATTTCCATCGCCGTTAATGGTCAAGGATTCTCTTTTAAGTAACTGATTAATAAAAATTCCAACAACTGTCGCATATGCTCCCCCAAGGTTTTGTCTTTCACCATAAACATTAAAATATCTGAGCGAAACAGTTTCTATACTATAAACTTTTGAAAACATTTTGCAACATAGTTCACCATAATATTTTTGATTTGCATATGGAGAAATTGGATTAACAGGATCTCTTTCTTTTGAAGGTAAATTATCAGTTGGTCCATATGCAGAAGACGATGCACTATAAACTAACCTTCTAACATTAGTATCAGAAGCAGACTTGAGAACATTCATAATCCCTAATGTATTATTTATTTCATATTTTAAAGGGTCAAAGATTGAGGGCTGTACTCTTGCTAAAGCAGCGCAATGGAAAATAGTATCTACACCTTCGAAAATTTTTTTGAGTTCATCAATATTATCAACATTTGATATATCTAACTTATGATAAATGGCTTTGTCATTACAATTTTCTTTTTTTCCTGAAATAAAATTATCGATGACGTGAACTTCATTATCTTCTAAAATTAATTGGTCAACAAGATTTGAACCAATAAAACCTGCACCCCCTGTAACTAACATCTTCATGTGGTTTTTTGAATAGAGTCAACAATTAATTCAATATCTTCTTTAATTAAATATGGATGCATTGGAAGACTTACAATTGACTCAGAAAGAAACTCTGAAACAGGTAAATCTCCTTCACCATATCCTAAATAGCTAAAAGCTTTCATTAAATGGATAGGGTTCTTGTAGTAAATCACAGATGGAATATTATTTGAGTTTAATCTTTCGATTAGTTCATTTCTTTTATGATTTGAACCTAATACTATTGAAAAAAGTGCATGCGCAGACTGGTAACCTTGTGGATGATATTGTGCATTATTTAGATATTTTCGATAATTGGCATCAATGATATTTCTTTTTTCAAGCTCTTCATCAAAAATGGTGAGCTTTTCCAAAACAACTGCTGCTTGAATACTGTCAAATCTTCCATTTAGGCCAATTCTTTCACTATTATAACGGTCAGTTTTAGTTCCATGAATTCTAATAGCTTTACACTCCTCTGCTAAACTATCATCATTTGTAAAAATTGCTCCACCATCACCATAACATCCAAGAGGTTTAGCTGGAT
>CETH01117154.1_pt1 | contig 42511 bp, 32 predicted proteins | sample 361461 | NCBI WGS metagenome assembly CETH01 (sample SAMEA2622695, study PRJEB7988) | marine metagenome | isolation source: saline water (ENVO:00002010), including
GGCGAGTTGTTCTGCAGGCTCCATAGAAGGCAGGTGGCAGATCTTGAGAAGCTAGAATGCCCCCGAGGATGTGGAATTCTGTCATATCACATAAGCAAAGATAGGGGCTATTTCGAATGCCGCAAGTGCAAGGGAACGTTGCTTGACGCCAAGAACATCGGCACTATCCTCAAGGATACGACGGACAAGGTCGGAGTCCTCGAAGAGTTGCTCATGCAAGGAAGTCCGTGCGACCTAGATTGCCCTACCTGCGAGGGCAAGATGGTCGAGATCGAAGTGGGCTACGTGCAACCCGAGAGGAGTGGTGGTGGCCTCGGTGTTGGTGATGTTATCGCGGGTCCAGTCGACCATCCGATAGTTCTGGTATTCGCGTTGGTTTTGATAGTTGGAGCCGTAGCATATGAGGCGACGAAGGAGGCCGGGGCCGGTGCGGGCAAACTAAAATCGCTAATTCTAGATGGATGCGTCGACTGCGGGTCTTTTTGGTTTGACAAGGGCGAGATGGACAGCATCAAGAAGAGTTCCTCTGTAATGGATTCTGATTCAACGGGCTCACAGGCTAAGCCGGACATAGAAACAGACAGGAGGCCCGATCTGAAAACTCATTACTGCACCCACGTCGATGAGGTTTCAGGAAAGAAGTGTAGGGCCGTCTCTTTCAGGGGCGGCCCCCTTTGCTGGAGACACAAGTAACCACTAAGCAACCATTGATCCGGGGAGGACTCCGTCTGGAAGCTCGAGGAGCCTCACTGTTCCGTCTGGGTCCAGTGCTCCGAGAACCAGAAACTGCGACACGAATCCTGTTGGCAGTGTCTTGTCGCCGAGGTTTACTGCGCCTACCACCGTCCTTCCAACCAACTCATGGCGCGGATAGTTGGTTATCTGGGCGGAGCTCCACATCTTTCCAATGATGGGGCCGAAGTCGACTTGTATCTTGTATGACGGTTTCCTCATCTCAGGAAAGTGATCTACATCCATTATGACCCCTGCCCTGAGGTCTAGGTCGAAGTACGCCGAAGCGCCAACGTACTCCTTCCTCTCCAAGTTGTCTGGGTGATAGGGGTTGCCGTCGGGGTCGATAACGTGCAGGCCCATTCAACCACCCGCCACGTCGGACCTTAGGATAAGCGGCCTGAGGTCTATTCCGGCATCACTGAAGGCGTCGGCTCCGCCCTCCTGCCTGTCTAAGATAGTAATGCAAGCCGCGACGTCGCATCCCATCTCAATCAGCATCTGCGCGGCCTTCAGAGCGGATCCTCCTGTGGTGGTTACGTCCTCCAATAGCACGACACGGTCACCGGGCTTGATCGTGGCACCCTCTATTCCCGGCGGGTTCCCAGTCTTGCGGCCGCCTCTTCCCTTGGGCTCCTTGCGAACCATGAATCCCCTGAGATCGGATCCCCTGCCTGCCTTGGCAATTGCGATTGCAGTAAGAGGGACGGCTCCTAGCTCAAGACCCCCAACTGCATCGACACCTCCTAGGAGGCTTAACTGGTCATGGATAAGAACACCAAGGAGGTGTGCGCTATCGGGGTCCATCATTACCGGCTTCATGTCGAAGAAATGGGGGCTCTTTCGACCGCTGGCGAGAGTGAAGAGTTCGTCCGGCGAATGTAGATACGCTAGTTCCCTTACTCTGTCGATTAGGCGGTTCTTCGCCTCCTCTGCGCTGATGGACTGCATCTTCTTCCCCCTCTCCGGGGCAACAGGGTCGCATGAAGGTTCGCAAAGGTAAACGGCCCAAAGGGCCGAGATTACGGTCAATGTTCTTGGACGGTCTACTCCGGTAAGGAGATGTTCGCAGCGGAGCGTATGGTGATGAGCGGAGAAAATGTAGTGCAGGCCACCTATGACTCAGATCGTCTGAGCGGAGAAATTGCCGCCTATCAGAAGTGGCTCGATGAGAGGGCGGAGGCGGAGTACGTACTGGCTTCTGAGGCGAAGTCCAGAGGGCTTGATTTTAGCAGGGACGTCGAGATCCCTAGAGCCGCTGATCTAGCTAGTAGGACCGAGAAGCTACTAGAGGAGTACCTCAAGGGACTGAAGATTGAGGAAGAGCTTCGAGAACTACTGGGGTCCACAGACAGAGAAAGCGCTTCCATCCAGATCGCAGTTGATGTCGCAAAGAAGATGCATGTTAGGGATGGTGACCTTAGAGACGCAATAGATTGTGGTTTGAGAGTTGGCCTAGCGGTGCTAACGGAGGCTGTTCTCGTTGCTCCTCTGGATGGGATTGGCGCGGTCCGAATACTGAACAACGGCGACGGGACTGAATTCCTTTCTATCGACTTCTGCGGGCCTATTAGGGCTGCTGGGGGTACTGCTCAGGCCCTGTGTGTACTGATAGGGGACATGATCAGGAGGGAGCTTGGAATAGGAAGGTATGTTCCATCGACACCTGAGGTTGAGAGGGTGAAGGAAGAATTCGGTCTGTACAGGGTGGGACTACAGTACAAGCCTCCCCCAGAGGAAATTGAGACCATAGTAAGGGCGTGTCCAGTTATGGTAAATGGCGAGGAGACAGAGAAGCAGGAGTGCGCAGGTTACAAGGAAGTTCGGAATATCCAGAACGAAAACGGATCTTTCAGGACGCGTGTCAGGGGCGGTGTCATGTTGGTTATTGGAGAAGGGCTGTGCCTGAAGGCCCCAAAGATCGTTAAGCATACAGAGAGAATGAGGATCCCTGGTTGGGATTTCATCTCACAGTTTGCAGAGAAGGGGAAGCCTTTAGAAGACAAAACTAGTGACTTCAAGAGTCGCACAATACCGAAAATTTCTCGCTATATGGATGATGTTATCGCGGGGAGGCCCATTTTCGGCGAGCCGGGCGAGCCGGGCGGGTTCCGGCTTAGGTACGGACGTAGCCGCGCTACCGGACTAGCCGCTGCTGGCATGAATCCAATTTCCATGGAAGCGGCAGGGGGTTTCATTTCAGTAGGGACTCAGATGAAGATAGAAAGGCCTGGGAAGGCCTGTGCTGTGACCCCTTGCGTAGAGATAGACGGGCCAACCGTTCTGATGACAAGTGGCGAATACCGAATGGTTTCTTCATTGGCCGAATGGGGTTCGATAAAGGACAAAATTGTCTCTATTTGGGACAACGGGGAGATTCTGATGGGGTTAGGGGAATTCCTGGAGAACAACAAGGACCTTGTTCCCTCGGCATATAACAGAGATTGGTGGGCTGCAGAACTCGTAGATTCGATTGACCATCCAGACAAAGTTCAGAGATTTGCAGAAATACTCGGTTACGAGAGGAGCGATCTACCACCCGGAATTCCATTCAACGGAGCGATAAATAGGGGCGGCGAAAACGAAATAGATAGGAAGTGGAGACGTAGGGATTGGTATGTTTTCCTTAGGGATATAGAACTCACATGGGAACAATGCAGAATGGTTTGTGGGGATTTCGGAACTGCTGTTCCTCCTCCATGGAATCTCTGGTGGGCCGATTTGCCAATTTCGTTTACTTCTCCTCTTATCGAGGCGTTGATTAATTCAGAAGTAGGGAGTGAAGGTCTGAGGATTAGGGGTGCAGCAGAGAATTGGAAAGCGGATGGGGATATTGGAGATTTGGGCATCGAAGAAGGGGAGCATGAGAAGTGGCCTAGATGGACGTCCGTCCGAATGCATGGGGTGACCAAGTCATCTCTGATGACATTGGGCGTGCAACATGTTCATGATGGGAGTGACATAATAATTCCAAAGAATTGGGAGAGTCTTCTTGATGGCCTAGGTCTAGAGTGCATGGGGGGAGAGATTGTCCGTGTAGTTGAATCTGAGCCCCACATAAATAGTAGGATTCAAAGAATTAAGGAGTCGAACGAGATCATCGAGGAAGAGGAAGAAAGGCTAGAGGTGTTGGAGTCCAGGCGTGCGGTGGCGAGGCTGGAAGCCACTACTGCCGCGATGCAGTCGGGGAAGGACACTTTGGAAACTGAAGCCATTGGGGATGAAGCAGAGGAGAAGATCGTGGATCGGGGTCCTAGGGACTCTGCGGCGCTAAGAAATTCCAGAGTCCTCCTTGATGACCACGAGGTTGAAAGGAGCCTGTGGCTGGTTCGGAATCTTTCCCAGATGAGATGGGAGAATTCTGTTCCATGCAGGGTTGGAGCAAGGATGGGCAGACCTGAGAAGTCAGGTGTCAGGGAAATGAAACCGCTGGTTCACGCTCTCTACCCAATAGCGGAAAATGGGGGGCCCCAGAGGCTCCTTGGGCATGCTTCGGCTAAGGGCAATCTCAGAGTCCAGCTAGGACCTAGAATCTGTGAGGATTGTGGGAAAGAGTCGCCTCACATCAGGTGCCATAATCGCCCCGACCCGCATGTGGCCGTCGAATGTGGCGGGAGGACAATTGAGCGTCGAGGGAGGGGTTCGAAAAGAAGGAGGCGAGGCGAGTTAACGAACGTTCCTCTCTCGTCAATCCTAGAAGTGAAGAGAAGGGCCTTGGGGATGGATAGGCTTCCTGGGAAGGTGAAGGCTGTGAAGGGGCTTATCTCGGTAGGACAGACTCCCGAGCCTTTGGAGAAGGGTCTGCTCAGGGCGAAGCATGGTGTGTCGGTCTTCCGTGATGGGACAGCGAGGTACGACATGAGCGATGTTCCAGTTACTCACTTCAAACCGAGTGAGATTGGAACCCCGTGGAAGGTTCTCTCAGAACTTGGTTATACCCACGACATGTACGGGGAGCCTGTTTCTTCCGATGACCAAATACTAGAGTTGCTGCCTCAGGACTTCGTCCCTTCTACCAGATCAATAGATCATCTTCTGTCGACATGCAATTTCGTGGATGACCTGCTAGTTAGGTTCTACGGAATGGAGCCTTTCTATAACGCGTCCACTGAAGCCGACTTGGTAGGTCAACTGGCCATAGGTCTCGCACCTCACACGTCTGGGGGTGTTCTTTGTAGGATAGTCGGTTGGACTTCTTCCTCTGCAGGATATGCCCACCCCCTCTTTCACGCTGCCAAGAGAAGAAACTGCGACGGGGATGAGGACAGCATAATGCTGCTTCTAGACGGGTTGCTGAATTTCTCCAAGGAGATACTTCCGGCTGGGAGGGGTGGCAGGATGGATGCGCCTCTGGTCCTGACAACTAGATTGAATCCCAAGGAGATTGACAAGGAGGCCCTCAATGTCGATTGCTCGTGGGGCTATTCAAGGGCTTTCTATGAGGCGACTCTTTCTCGGCCTCATCCCAATGAGGCTTCTTCACTAGTGGATCTGGTTAGCAATAGGCTTGGTAGCATAGGGGACATCCGCGGGTATGGTTGGACGCATGACTCTGGGGAGCTTGATGCTGGGCCCGTGAACTCAGCTTACAAGACACTGGAAACGATGAATGACAAGATGACTGAGCAGCTTGCTCTGGGGAGCCGTCTGAGGTCAGTTAGCGTCAGGAGAGTTGCTTCACAGGTAATCGAGTCCCATTTCTTGCCTGATATGCGCGGCAACCTTATGGCTTTCACTAGGCAGAAGGTCCGCTGCGTGAAATGTGGTCACTCTTACAGGAGAATGCCGTTGGCTGGAAAGTGTGTTCAGAGGGTAGCCGGATCAGTTGGTTTCTCAGGCTCCGATAATGGTGAGTCTTCCTGCAAAGGAAATGTGGTTCTGACGGTTTCCGAGGGTGCCGTCAGGAAATACATCAAGGTGACCAAGGAGGTAATGGAGAGTTACGGTGTGGACGACTACACGAAGCAGAGGGTAGGGTGGATGTCCGAAAGTGTCGATTCCTTATTCAGCAACGACTCAGTTACTGTGATGACCCTGGAGGACTTCATCTGATTAGAAATCGATTTCCAGGTTTCTGAGTACCCTCTCCATCCATCCGAGTTTCACAATTTTTTGTTGTGGGTCAGTATCGCCGGACCATCTTCCAACGACATCCGTCCTAGTGCCGAGCATTCTAATCCTCTCAACGGGGACTCCCAAGGACCTGGTGATGCAGGCAGCTCTATCTCCGTCGGTGAAGCCTCCGGGATTGTGCATTCCCTCGATATTATTGGGTGTCTGGTGAGTGAGGACCAAGGGTGGCGGTGTGGGGGATGAGGCGGCTATTTCCAATAGTTTTCTCCAATCTTCTTGATTGTCTCCGTGGGCGTGTAAGAATACAGGAATTCCTCTCTTCACTGCAGCAATAGTACCCTCGCCCCCATCAGCATCACTGACAAGGAACGCCAATCTAGACCATGCCCTCTCGGAAGTTGTTTCTGGAAGTAGGGAAAAGACTCCTGTGGCCCCATCGGCAGCTACCAGAAGAGTGGGCTCGTCGAGAATGGGAAGCAGCTCATCGACCTCGATGGCAGCACCCAGTATTGCGATTTCTTGCTCGCGTAGAACGACCCTGCGTAGTATTCCAGCGACCGTAGAGGCTCTCTGAAACCTAGACCATGATTCAATGTCTGTAGATTCTACTGTGGCCAGTAGGTCATTGGCACTATCCTCATCTTTCTCCAGGTTCCAACCGAAATGAGATCGTATTTCGTCTTGCATGGGGACTAATCTGTTGTTGACCGGAGTCAAGTCAGTGGGCCTCTCCTTCATGTTCTCTCCAGTGGAAGGACTCGGTGAGTGTTGAAGAACCCTCTTTGCCCACTGAGAACTGTGCCGATGCCGCTTAACCCCCCGGAGATAGAGGATTTGGGCCTACTCTCGAGGTATCCCATGCTTCCCCAGGGAAGAGATCACTTGAGAACAGTGCTAACTGAGAATGGCATTTCCGTGGAGGATCTAATTGAGGCTCCATGGTTGGAGGATGTCAGGAATAGGGGGCGATTGCGTCTCCTTGAGTCTGTGATGCACAGAGACGGGGTGGATGCTGCCACTGTTGTTGATCTTTCTACCGACTTGGGTAGGATGACTGAGTCCCTTTCATTCCTACATGCAATGCTTGTGGTCTGTGCTTCCTTCGATGAACGATTGCTAGCTCGATGGATAGAAGGCGAGGCGAGCAGGGCCGACCAACTGTTTGGTATGGATACAAGGAGTTTCAACACAATAGCTACATCCTATATTTCCGGACTGAGGGAGGAACAATCTGGAGGGTCCAGAGAGGTTGTTTATTGGGTTCCAATGGCTGACTTCATAGAGCTGTGCCCCCGAATTTCCGGTAACTACTGGAGGTTGGCTAATCGCCCTCTGAGCGAGGGTTGGGTATGTATGAACCCTTCTGCAGGAGAAGATAGCAGACAAAGAACTTCGAGGTTACTTAAGGAGCGTGTAAGAGAGTATCTAGATAGGTCCTGTAGGGAGAGGATGGAGAGAATGGACGATGAGTTCGCGGCTCTTTTCTCTGAGCCCGTCGAGAGAATCATCGGTCTCCTATCCGAGAGGGTGAGTGCGGAGATGCCTATGTCTGCGGCGGTCAGGGAAGACTGGCCACCATGCTTTGAGTCCGCAGTGTCCGAATTGAATCAGGGAATTAACGTGAATCATGTCGGGAGGGTTTTCTTAGCGTCCTTCTCGAGGTCTCTCGGGCATTCTCAAGAGCAAACTTGCGCCTTTTTCTCTGGTGCACCCGACTACAACGCGGAGACGACTTCCTACCAAGTGGCCCATGTTTACGAAAGGGAGTACACACCACATGGCTGTGCGTCACTGAAAACCTCGGCCAGATGCCCTGTTAACTTAGGAGACGATAGTCTGTGTGATCAGGAGTGGATGACTCACCCGCTGAAATATCTGAGGGCCAAGCAACGTCGTAGGTTCCAGACTCCCACTGATGTGGGGTCGGGGCGGGAATCGGAGACTAAGGAGCGCGTTTCAGGCAATTCTTCATAGCGGCGTTGATACTATCGAATAGTGAGGGGGAGAGGTCAGATGGTCCGAACACTCGTTCTAACTGTCGACAGAGACAACGACCTCGGTGTCAAGGCCGGCATCAGGGGGCCCGTGATTGGCAGGAAGGCCACTCTCGCAGCGGCCCTCAGGCTCGGACTGGCTGATCCGGAAGAGTCTGATACAAATGCAATACTGGGGGCGCTACATCGTCACGACAAGCTCAATGAGGAGACTGTAGGAGACGACGAGGTTCAGATCGCCCTTCTGACGGGCGATGTCAGAGTGGGGGCGAGGAGCGACAGGGCAATTGCTGTGCAATTGGACGAGGTAATCCAAGAGTTCCAGCCCGACAGAGCGATTCTGGTCACAGATGGAGCGGACGACGAGGTGGCCCTTCCCATTATAACATCAAGAGTCAGGGTCGACCACGTCGAGAAGATCATTGTAAGGCAATCGAAAGGGATTGAGAGTACATACTACTACGTTGTAAAGGCTATCGAGGACCCTCGTTGGAGGGCTCGGTTGCTCGTCCCAATTGCTGCGGTGATGATAATCCTAGGGCTTGGGCTGATACTTCCTAATGGGACAACTCTGATTGGGGCGATGCCCCTGATTTTTGGAATATGGGTTCTAGCCAAAGGTCTGGGTTGGGAACAGCAATTGGAAAGATTGCTTGGAGACATGCGTTCAGCTGCCAGTGGAAGCCTGCTTACCTCGCTCCTTTGGGCCTTGGCATTGGTATCGCTGATGATTGGGGCAGTCACTGTAATTCAGGTATTCTACGGCACGTCAGCGGAAATTCAAGAATGGGCCGCGGCAATTCTTCCCGATTCCACGGGATTCGATGTTGGGGCAGTGAACAATGACATCGCAGTTTGGGTCATTGCTATCGACAATTCCCTTTCTTGGTTCCTGGTAGCTTTCTTCTCCCTATTCCTTTCTCTGGGGGTGCTTAGGTGGAAAGAGGGTTCTTTCACAGGGCAGAGCATCATGCTTCTGGCTACCGGGGCAGTGGCTTACTTCGTGATTTCGGCGATCAATGAAGTTGCGCTGGGAATGCTGGGGGGCCAAGACCTTAATTTGAGTGTCAAATCGGTATCGGATACTTGGTCGATTCCAGTATTGGCCATCCTTGGTAGATATTTGCTAAGCGTCATGGTTGAGTCCTTGACTGAAGATGATGAGGGATCGATGGAAAACCAATTCTATGGAGTCTAGCTTTCGAATGTTGAGTCCATCATGCAAGATGGGCAAGTAACTCTGATGGGCCGTGTAGATGGTATCCCTAGAGCAGCATTGCAGTGTGGGCAAAGTATGGCCTGCTCGACACCTTCTTGTCTCCTTTTTCCGGCTTGGCTTGGGTCATAGGTAAATCTGTATTTATGGGTGTCATTGAGGAAGTTAGGCGAGCCCTCTCCTTCGCTCCCTGATGCCTTGAACTTGGACTTCCTCTCGGGAATGGGGGCTGGTAAATTTGGGGATTGTGGGGGCTTCGATGGTCCCTTCTGAAACTCTTCTAACTCGGACAGGATGTCAGATACTGGCATGTTGAGCTCCCTGGATGCCCTATCTATGGCGAGGGTTCTCTCATAGTCCCCCATACCGACGAACTGCTGCAGGATTACTGCCGGTATCTTCGCCATGGTCCTGCGACAAAAGAGTCCCCTTTCAATCTCGTCCCACCCCCGTTCATCATACACTATCCCTAAGAGCGTCCGATTTGATTGCCCGTTGATGTTCCCCGAGTGCATAGAGTGCAGAGGGACCAAGGGAATGTGCGGAGTAGATCCTTGCCCCCTCCTATCCGAAGTAAGCAGGAGGCTCCCTGCCTGGGAGACCTCGAGAGTTCTTGAGATGTCAGGACCGAGTCCTCCCTCGATGTTTATTGGGAGATATGGATATCCGGATGTCAGGGCCGGACTTACTGCTTCATTGAGGCCGGATGATGGCGAATCTGAAACGATTGGGGATCCAGCCGAGTTGTTCGGAAGGCCGTTAGAAGAGGTGGCTGCAAGACATGCCAGTCTTATCACTGGGGGGAGGAGAATGGATGTTTCAAGTGCAGTTTCTCCAGATTTGGTTTTGGAAGCCACTCAGCTTGTCGCCATGTCTTCTTCTAGCGTGGATATTGAGCTCGACTTCGCCAGGCCTGTTGCTGTCGGGGGAAATCCTACATTCGACAGTATGAGCACCCCTATGGGGCCTGCAGGGGAAGTCGTTAGGGCGGAAGTTATCGGAAATGCGAAGGTTTCGAGGAAGATAGACTCGATTACTGAAGAGATGGATGTCCTAGCTTCGGATGCCATGGGTGAGCTCGTAGATTCTGGTACTGGGGAGGCCCAGATTTCCAGAATGCTGTCCTCGGGCCTACTGGGGAGAAAGGAAGGCAGGAAGCTTGTTCCCACAAGATGGGGGATAACTGCAACAGACGACATCCTAGGAAAGAGAATTTGGGACAAAGTAAGGTTGCTTCCCTCTTTGGATAAGGTGTTGGTCTTCGAAGCCGAATATCTGGACAATAGATTCCACATTATCCTCTCCCCGGGAGACTGGGCCTTCCAGATGATGGAGGCTTGGGGAGGCGGTTCACTGTGGTCAGAGAACGGCTCGGTTCTTGGAGACTGGGAAGAAGGAAGGCCCAGAACGAAATATGCTAGCAGGGTTACTGGGGCATATTACTCTGCGAGGCTCGGTGTGCTGGAATACCTAGATTCTATTGGAAGATCGGGTGCCTGTCTCATCTGGAGAGACATCGGTCCTGGTTACTGGGCACCTGTTGGAGTTTGGCTAATTCGTGAGACAGTTAGGGAGGCTCTGAAGGGGGATGTTAGGAAGTTCGATTCGCTTGAAGGCGCTATTGGATTTGTGGCCAACAGGGTTTCTTTGCCGAATGATCTTAGGACGTCTTGGTTTGTCAACAGAAGCGTTCAGATGAGGTTGGACGCATTCAGTTAGACTTGCCTAGGAAGTCTCCAACTATCTCGCTCTCCGCCTTGATTAGTTGCTCTGCGACTGTGGATTTTGAAAGTCCAAGCTTGCTTGCAAGCCCCCTTATCGACACCTTCTTGGGAACTTCATACCAGCCGCTCTTGTATGCTAGCTTCAGTATCCTGTACTGCTGTAGGGTAGGACCGTTCTGTGCTATTCCCTCGGAATTCTTGGCCTTGGTTACCCTCTCAATAGGTATGGCTTCCCTGATTGACCTCAAGAAAGATACCATTGATGACTGCCTCCCCGCTACTTGAACCACCAGTCCGTTTCCAGTCAGATTTGTTCCCGCTAAGATTGTAAGGTCCCCATTCTCGAAGAACCTTCCAATGAAATCCCTTGAGAATTCCAAAGATATCAAGTGGTGGGTCAGATAGTCGGTCTGCCATTCCTCTAGGATCTCCACTATTCTCACGCCTGGTAAGCTGAAGCCCGCCTGTGGACAGTCGCCGTCGGCTGTGATGCACTCGCACATTATTCGCAAATTTCCGTCCTCGACCCCGAGGGTTCCCCTGTAGTCCCAGCTTATGCTGCTCATTGCGATAGCAGCGCGGGAGTCGTGGATTATCGAGGGGGCCGCGCACTCGACTCTGACCGCCCTCATGGAAATCCTCATCACCTCAGTGTAATGTAGAGGTTATCAAATTGCTTCATAGTTGCTAATCTAGAGTCAGTTACCTCTCCTTCGTGCTCCTTCCTCAGCATCCAGTATGGCCTTGGCCACCTCTGGGGAGTATCCCATATCGGACAATTTCCTCACTCCCTCCTCGTCATTGTCGTTATGATGAGTTTTCACATCGTCTCCATCTGACATAGTTGATTCTACTTCCAATGTTCCATCTGAATAGCTGCGTGGTGTGGTGATTCGGCTTCTCCTTGCCAATACTGCAGCCGCGACCAGGAGGATTCCAGCACTGGCCGCCATTAGAGTAGTGAATGCGCTTCCTGTAATGGTGTTTAGGAGTGCGTTGGGGACGCTTTCGTCCTCTGTGGAATCCATGCACCCGTCCCTGTCAATGTCCGTCGATTTGTCTGATTTCCAGTTCATTATTCCTGTCGGGCAGAGATCTCTTGAGTCCGGGATACCGTCGTTGTCGTCATCCTCGTCTTCAGTGTCATCCATGCATCCGTCCCTGTCAATGTCGATAGTCAGGAATTGCGTGTGGGGACACTCGTCTATGGCATCGGAGATTCCATCGTTGTCGTCATCCCAATCATCCGTATCGGCGCAACCGTCCTGATCGGCGTCGTTCCATGTCGTCGAAACCCAATCCGACGTGTGATCCTCCTCGCAATTATCTGAGCGGGTGTCTATTCCGTCGTTGTCCAAGTCCATGTCCTCCGTGGCATCATTGCACCCATCCATGTCCAAATCCACCCCTGGACCTATCGGAGTGCTTCTCTGGCACTGATCCGAATGATCTGGGACGCCGTCGTTGTCGTCGTCTGCGTCCTCCATCTCATCATGGCACCCATCGAAGTCCCAGTCAGAAATCAGTGATGATTCCCAGTTTGACATGCCCATTAGGCAGTTGTCATCCTCGTCAAGAATCCCGTCGTTGTCGTCGTCCTCGTCTTCCACGAGGTCATGACACCCATCGCCATCGAAATCCCCGGTTGGCTCTGAGAACCAAACCGTCATCCCCTGGGGGCAAAGATCGTCTCCGTCTTGGATTCCATCGTTGTCGTCGTCTCTGTCTTCTTTCAGATCGTGGCATCCATCTCCATCGTTGTCGAAAATCATGTCAGACCACCCGATTTCGCCCCTGGGGCAATCATCTTCCATATCGTCGAAGGGGTCGTTGTCGTCGTTGTCATCCTCGTCTCCGTCGCGGCATCCATCTCCATCGTGGTCCTCGGCGAACTCTCCCCAATACTGGGCTCCGTTGGGACAGAGATCCAGATGGTTTTCGACTCCGTCTCCATCATTATCAGGGTCCTCCGAGGCGTCATCGCAGCCATCGTTGTCGGCATCCAAGAAATCCCCTTGCACGCCCACAGGACAATTGTCCTCTACGTCTAGGAACCCGTCGTTGTCGTCGTCTCCGTCTTCTGTAGAGTCCCTACAACCATCGCCGTCGTGATCTGTATCGAAACTGGACGTCCATCCGGTGTCACCGAACTGGCAGTCATCTTCCGTGTCGGGAATGCCGTCGCCGTCGTCGTCATCCCAGTCTCCTTCATTGACCAGATTTACGAGAATTGAGGCGCTGGTAGTCGCCTGAGACATCGTCGAAGATTCCACAGTGATAGTGACTTCGAATGACTGGTCCTGATTTACCTCCCTCAAGCTGGGTGCTCTGAGGAATAGTTCCAGCTCGGAGTTTACTCCCTCAACGAGAGTGGTAGTGGACTGGTAATTTCCGGAAAAGCCTAGGTCCGAGAACCAGTTGGGCATAATCTCGGATGATGAAGCGATTACTATGTCACTCCCTCCTGGAACTCTTGGGCCCCTCAGAACGAGGTCTATCGATACCGCTTCCCCGGGAGTCAATGATATCTCTTCATCCTGGTTTTCAGCTAGGACTAGGTCCATCTGGTAGACATTCTCTGACCACATGCATACGTCCCACTGGTCCTCAGTCACGGTCTCTGATTCTTCGCAGTCCGGGGTTGTCCAAACGATATCCCTGTTTGGCCAGTCGAAGTTCACGATTGGTTGCGAGCCGGAGCTGATTCCGTCCCCAAAGACGCCCATCAGGTTGGTTGTGCTCTGGGCGATAATCCTAGTATTGATTACCGCGTATGCTTCATTCAGGCTCTGGCCCAGTGGGAGTTGTCCACTTTGATCGACCTGTGGCGTAGTTATTCTTGTCCAGCGTAGCTCAACCACTCCTTGCCCATCGGCGGCGTCAGGTGAGGACTCGAACCACGTTACGTGAACTGAGCCGTCGTTGTCAAAGTCCACTCTAGGGTTGGCCCCCCACGTCATGTCTGAGCCCGGTACGACAGAGTCTGCGACGACTGCGACAGTGCTGAGGTCGAGTCCTTCTGCCTCACCATCGAATGGTCCGGCACGGGACATGTCGAGCTGCATGTAGTGCAATTGTGATGGGGCGGTTCGACTGTGCTCCTCGGATCGGCCGTCGACCCAGACGACGTGTACGTTGCCTTCATCGTCGGTGTTCACCTCCGGGCTAACACTCCATCCGTGGCCGTTAGTGAGGCGGGTGTCGTTCACTATCACTAGGTGTCCGATGGTGCTCCAGCCAATCCCGTCCTGCCACACGTAGTCCACGGACGGCCCCGTGTCCTCGACGTACTCTCCAGTTTCTGGGTCGACGGTGTGACCAGGGTCGCCCATGCTCCATGTGCTCCTTGGGTTGCTAATCATTGAATACGGATCGAGCACAGATAGGTATGTCTCTGTCGAGCCACTGCTCGTTGTCAGAGCTATGATTGATTGGACTAGAGCGTTTACCTCGTCCGTGTAGTTGGCGACTGGGATGATTACGTCGTCTATCCATGCTGCATCATTTCCGGAGTTGACACTGCCGTCCTTGGCATATGTCCATTTCAGGGTGTGCTGACCCAGAGAGACCGGAGTCGAGAAAACCCCACTCTGAGTACCGGACCACTGGGCCAATTGAATGCCATCAAGATAGAACTTGAGGAAATCGTAGCCAGCCTCAGATGATACATTGTAGGAGAAGGTGACGGTTCCATTGGCTAGAACTCCAGTGAACTCTAGATTGGTGCTCTCCCCGTGCGTTATTGCGCCTGATTGCGCGGAGTAGGAACCAGATATTGGAGTGGATGACGGGTTTGTTGCTGAAATGTATGTGTAATCGGCTGATACTGATGTACCCCCGTCTCCATAGGTATCATTCAGGAATATTGTGTAGTTGCCTGCTCCAGTGAAGCTCACTAGGACTCCACTGTAATGGTTGTACACCGAACTGCTATTGAAAGAGGCGACTGTTCCATCGGGCAGTATGACGTCCATGCTGAACTCCGAGGCCCAGCTATCCACATTCACAGTCAGGTCTACGGTCTCTCCGGCCGGGTGTGTGTAGTTACACGAAACAGAATAGAAGGAGGGGTTTCCTGTGGTCCCCCCTATGTCGCACAAATTTGCCTGGGAATAGACTAGCCCGTTGTCTGCGGCTTCCACCGACCACAAATCCGAAGAGCTTGAGGAGCCCCATCCATTGGTCAGGTATCCCGACTCGAAGTCTCCCTCGAAGTTGGCCATGTTGTCGGACGGGTAGAGGAACATCTCGCCCCCGGCGTCCTTCGTCGCCGTGGTTAGGCCGTCACAGGTTCTGTCTGCGAGGCCGGTGAAGTTCCCATTGCATTGTGCTAGATCCATCATATGGGACCTAACGTGGGTGTCATTGGCCCATATGGTGTTAGCACCGTATGAGGTGGTTCCGGCCACTGGTATAGGGATGATGCCTGCATTGACGCAGGCGTCGTGGGCCTCTCTGATACTCTGGTAGTCATCGGCCTCTTGGGCTTGCCATCCATTGCCCGAGCCTCCGTAGGGGCCCTCGTCGGAGACGGGGATGATGAGCTTGGTCGCGTTTGGATTCCATGCGTGGTCTGCAGACGAGGGGGGGTTCCCAGGAGTCATTGATGAGTAGTCCCTCCATGATGTGCAGGCCCATGTCGATCCAGGTCCCCACATCTCACTGTAGTACCCCCAGTCCGTGGGAATGCTGAGAGCAGATTCGTTGTAAACCACCTCAGTGAGTGCTCTGATTCCACCTGAGTTGTCCGATGGGATTTGGCCGAGATAATCGGCTCTTGGGCCGGCTGTACCGTTACCTCCAGCGATATACCCGTCCTCGCAGTTTTTGTGGCCAGATGCATGAGCCATCTGCCCGCTTAGGGCGTAAAGGGTCTCTAGAACTGTTATACTCGCCGATTCTAGGAGTGGCTTCACTCCTTGGAAATACTCTCCGCTGGTCAGGTTTCCTCCGTAGAAGACCGCACACATGTCTTCCCACTCTGCTGTCATCGAACCAGATGTGTCCAGAAGGCCGACGTACTCGATTAGGCTTCCACGAGTGTCCTCCCAGACCACGATTACCGTGTTATTGGCCCCTATCGAAACTGCTGGGTTGCCCTTGTACCCTAGTGCGGGCGTGACAAGCGTGTTGTTGATTACGACCTCTACTCCTCCTGTGGAGTTCATTGCGACCATCTTGTAGTAGATCAGAGGAGTCCCAAAGTAGAGTCCCTGTGGGTCGTAGGTATCGACCCATACGATGTGCATAGCGTCATTCGAATCGACTGCTATGTCCGGATCGTTTCTAATCCCAGTACCATCGGCGATTGTGTATTCGCTGGTTAGAGTCATGTTGTAAATGTCTCCAGAAGATCCGTCTTGGTCGTCTTCTGATGGGTCTAGAATGGAGTAAAGTATCTCGACGTCGGTAATCGCCCAGACTATGTGGGCGTTGTTGTCAGAGTCAAGAACCATGGAGGGGCTTGAGACCTCGGTGTAGTTACTCTGGCCAACTAGAGTATTTGCAATGAGGACTGTATCGACTCCATTGGTGGAAATCAATGCGTACTGAAGCATCGGGGATGTCCCATTCTCAATCCAGACTAGGTGGACTCTGCCTTGATCGTCCATTATTCCGGTTACCTCTATTGGATTGGAGGTGTTTAGGTTGGAGAGTAGTGCCTGTGTGGCCGCTTCATCGGTGGTGTTGTTGGCTGTATTGTGCCTGGTTTGATCTGGTTCGAGAGAGATGCTACCAAGTGACATGGAGGGTGCAAAAAGGGAGGTTACCAGTATTGCTGTGATCAGTAATGAAGTCTGAGATCTACCCGAGTTTCCCCTGATCAGTATTCTATTGCTTGCGTCTACGTTGGCTCGAACCATGCCTCGGCAAGCTATAGTTAAACCAAAGTAGGCATACCGGACATGTCCATTAGCATTAGAAAAATGGGGCTATTGTTGGTTCTTGAGAGCCTCTGTAAGCTCAGGTCTTATTGCCTCCCAGGGGAAGTGGCCTTCGCTCGTTGGGGTTCTTCCGAAATGCCCACCTGAAGCCGTCTTTCTATAGATAGGTCGCTTTAGCCCTAGATCTCTGATCATAGCGGCAGGCCTCCAGTCGAACACGCTAAGGATTCTATGAGAAAGCTCTTCGTCCGGAATGGTGCCCGTCCCGGAGGTGTTGGCTAGCAGGCTGATCGGGGTTGGCACGCCTATTGCGTATGAGACCTGGATCTCACAGCGATCAGCTAGCCCAGCAGCCACCACGTGCTTGGCCGCCCACCTGGCGTGATAGGCCGCGGTCCTATCGACTTTGGATGGGTCCTTCCCGCTGAAGGCCCCCCCTCCATGCATCCCGCCCCCATATGTGTCTACTATGATCTTGCGTCCAGTGAGTCCAGCATCCGAATAGGGCCCACCCGGGTCCGCGAATCTCCCCGTTCCGTTGACTATCAGTGTGTAACTGGGAGATAGCCAGTTCGGGGGTATCGCGTGTTCCACTACGTGCTTGCGGATCTGTTCCCGGACGAATTCCTGCTCCGCGTCTATGTCCCCTCCGAATTGCTCCTTCAGTGCGTCGTCGTGCTGAACAGCGACCACGACGGCCTGAACGTGGCTTGGGTTGCCCTCGGAGCCGTACTCCACCGTGACCTGGCTCTTTCCATCTGGCCGAATCCAGGGTATTTCCCCGTTTGACACTATCATGTCGAGTCGTCTGCAAATCCTTTGAGCCAATGCTGCGGGAAGGGGCATTAGCCTTCCATCCATCCCTTGTGTGCCCTCTGTCTCCTTGCATGCATAGCCGAACATTATCCCTTGGTCCCCTGCTCCTTGGGAGTCTATGTCGCCATCCACGCCCTGACTGATGAATTGAGACTGAGTCGTTATGAGGACAGTTACTTCGCAGGTTTCTGAGCTGGTCGCGTCCATTCCTATGGAATGGTTGGTATACCCTATCTCGCAGGCTGCTGTCCTTGCTATAGACTCATACTCCGCATCGCTGATTTCTCCTGCTAGGGTGACCTCCCCCGCTAGTACGATGAATGCCTTGTCCTCGGTGCCCTTGACCAATGTCTCGACTGCGACTCTAGCGTTTGGATCGATTGCCAAGCAGGCATCCAATATTGAGTCCGAAATAGCATCGCAGAGCTTGTCTGGATGGCCCGCCGTGACAGATTCGGCGGTCCTTGCGGGGGGAAGTCGCTCTGCCATGATGACAGAGGGGGGAAGCTTCCCTCATGAGTGTTGTTAGAAATGAGGTCTCTTCCAGTAGATTGGGATGAAAAGGGCAGAGTCCTTCCGAGGCCTGTGGGCGATGTTGTCGCGGAGTTTGTTTGGACTGGCTCGCGTGACCGTGCGGAGCTGCTTCTGGCTTCCATAGAGCCCGACGACAAGGAGTTCTTCGAGGGCGAGGTTTTGGAAATTCAAGATGGTGCCGAATTGAGAATCCGAGTGAGCTCGGATACCCTTTCTAAGGCGAGGTCGACGATGGATGATATTTTGGCTTGTCTTTCGGCTGTAGAAGCTAGTTTAGCAGCTCTGGACGGCGAATAAAGGATATCTTCTGGTTCGGACTATTCAAGGCAGTGATTCGACACCGCGATGCGTGCTTCGTGTCCCCCACGACAGGTCTGACCTCCTCTGGTCGGGTGATTCCGCTACTAAATTACTGCTCGATTCTGCAGATAGGTGGGTTAGCTCGATGGTTGCAGATGAGGGAGGAGGCGGCAGGGGGGGCTCTGAGGTCAGGCGTGCGATAGTAGTCGCGAAAGAGCCCGGGGTCTTCTGTGGGAAGCTAGTTGTGGAGAGGTTGTTGTCCAACCACTATCCATCATGCTCCACAGAATGGCAGATCGAGCCGGGGGAGAGGTTCAATGAAGGAAGTACTATTCTGAGAATTAGTGGGGAGTGCGGAGAAATACTGCGCTCTGAGAGGATTATCCTGAACATTCTAGGGAGGCTTTCTGGCATTTCGACCAATACTTCGAATTGGGTTTCTTCGATTGGAGGCATTGGCATAGCATGCACCAGGAAAGTGGATTGGGGACTTCTAGACAAGTGGGCGGTCCACATAGGTGGGGGCCTTACACACAGGCTCAGCAGAGCTGATGCCCTCATGATCAAAGATAGCGAAGTACTAGCTGGGGCCAGGCCAGAGGAGATTGAGTTGGACTCCCTTCGCCGATTGGTCTCCGAAATAGACATGGAGAGGGACGTTGCATTCACTGTGGTGGAGGTCAGAACAGTGGAGCAGGCAGTAGTAACTGCATCAATCTGGGACTCTAGGCAGAGGGAAAGGGGGGGGCGCGAAAGGGTCGTTCTTCTGTTGGACAACATGGGGCCGGAGAAGGCCAAGGAGGCGACAATTGCTCTGGAAAGTAGAGGGCTAAGGTCTTGTTGCGTACTGGAGGGGTCAGGAGGGGTGTCCCTAGATTCACTTAGGGAATGGTCGAACAGTGGTGTGGATCTTGTATCCTCGAGTTTACTGAATAGGGGGGTTCCTCCTCTTGACATGTCAATGAAATTTGAAGGGGGAAGTTGATGGCAGAAATTCCTGACAGCCACCCTCGAAAGGCCTCCCTAATGGCACGGCAGAAAATGGTCGATGCGTCATCAAAGGGACTGTTGGCAGATTCGGCCATGATAGCCCATGGAAGAGGAGAGGCGTACGACTATTTGATTGGGGAGAGGACGATTGAGTCGGCTTCCCTAGCAATTTCTGAAGCGGCGGCTAGACTTGTCGAGGCCCGAAATCCCGTGATCTCTGTCAATGGGAATACTGTCGTTCTTGCGGGGGGCGACTTGATTCGTCTGGCTGCTATAGTGAACTGTCCGATTGAAGTTAATCTGTACTATAGAACGGAGGATAGGGTTAGTGGGCTTCTCTCTCTTCTCGATGAGCAGAGAGAGAGCGTTGCCTCGGGAAGCCCCCCCATGGGTTGGCAGGGAAGTTGGAGAGATAGGGTTCTCTCGGTTCCCCTCCTCGGTTCCGATCCTGATGGCTCGATATCTGGACTCGAGGGGCCCCGTTCGATGTGCTGTTCGAATGGGATTGGGCGTGCCGATGTGGTACTCGTCCCACTAGAGGACGGTGATCGATGTGAGGCACTAATCTCGCTCGGGAAACAAGTTCTAGTGATTGATCTTAATCCCCTGTCCAGGACAGCTAGGAACGCCACTGTGACGATAGTGGATGAGGTTTCCCGGGCCGCCGCTGAGTTGGTAAAGAGTGTGTTGAACCCGGGCGTGAGCACCGAATGGAATAACGAAAAGTCCCTCAAGGAGGCTTTGTCTGTGATTTCAAATGCTAGTAGCCTGATCTAGGGATATTGCTTCTTGAGCAGTTCGACACACCTAGTTGCTATGGCCCCCCCGACTTCTGTGGTTGTGGCCTCGCCTCCTAGGTCGTACGTTACCGGGCCCCCCTCTGCAAGGTGCTGCGAGATGGCCTCCTCGAGGATATCTGCACAAATCATGGCGGTCTCGTCTTCGTGTCTGATACCAAGATGGTGAAGCATGAGCTGAACGGAAGAAATTGCTGCTATCGGGTTGACCTTGTCCATTCCTGCATACTTGGGGGCCGAACCATGAACTGGTTCGAACAGCATATGGCTATCCCCTATGTTCGCACTTGCTGCCATTCCCATGCCCCCTTGCAGTACCGATGCCAAATCAGTAGCTATGTCCCCGAACATATTCGGAAGAACAACAACATCAAGGTCCTCAGGGTCTCTCACTAACCACATTGTGAATGCATCAATGAAAGCCTCGCTTATCTGTACATTTGGATATTCTCCAGATATCTCTCTGAACACCCTCCGGAAGAGCCTGCACCCTCTTGAAACGTTGCTCTTGTCAACGCAAGTAATCTTCTGGGGAACTCCCGTGCGGTCCTCCCTTTTCTTCGCTAAGTCAAAAGAGAACCTGATCACCCTTTCACTTCCATTTCTAGAAATCGGACGGGGGTCCCACTCAACCTCTCCTTCCAGTCCCGGGAATTTTTCGATGACTATTGGCTTGTCCTTCTCGCCTCCCTTTGCAGCTTGGGCGGATCTACGAAGGAGGGAGTGATAGAGGCCTTCTGTATTCTCCCTGACCAACACCATGTCGACCAATTCGGGTTCCCATATGTCGGTGAACATTCCATGCACTTTGTGCTGTACTCCTTTGTACAGTTTGACAGGTCTGACATTCGCGTAAAGATCCAATCCGGAACGAAGGCCGAGTATGCACTGCCCTCCTGCGTTGTCTCCATTTGGGAGTTTGGCATCGGGCCAACCTATTGCACCCAGCAGAATTGCGTCTGAGTTATCTCTGCAATGCTCGAAGGAGCCTTCTGGCCACTCCATACCCGTCTCCAAGTAATACTGCCCGCCACAGGGGATTTCTGTTATGTCGAATGAGAGGGGGCTAAGTTCCTCAAATACATCCATTACCCTCCTAGCCTCACGAATGACCTCCTTTCCAGTGCCATCGCCCGGAAGGATGGTCACCCTATACTCCGTCATCGGGCTCTGCACCCGCTTTTCATTCATCAATTAACCCCAAGGAAAGTTTGGAAGTAAATTGACGGGATAGTTGATAGACGGTCACCACGAATGAGGTAGATATGGAGAGGGGGACCGACGAAGGCGAGGGTTCTCCAAGGATAGACGTCAGGACTCTCCCAGAGTCCGTTGCAACATTGTGGGAGACGATGCTGCGGCTGGATCCTTCATGGGACCTAGCTAAGTGGTTAGACGAACGCGCTAAGGAGGAGTTGGGCTTGGTAGAGAGCCATCTGGGGAGGGAGAAGTTGCGAGTAGAGCAGCGGCTTCATCGGATAGAGACACTGGTTAAGAGGCTCAAGCGCCAAAGAGAAGTCCAGGGAACCAGATTATCAGACCCCAACCAAAAGAATCTATTCGATGTGTTTGGAGGCGTGGAAAACAAGGTCGAAGCCGAGGATGAGTTCGAAGCCGAACAGGCTGCCGTCGACTTCGGCTCGATGGATGTAGGGGATGATCCCCTCTTGGCAATAGTTTCTGAGCATGTGCTGGGAATACTGGAGGTTTCTAGGTTGGCTGGCTTGGCTCCGGTACATTTTGATTCTCTAGTCAGTGAGCTTGTTCCACTAGGAATCAGGGTGGATGACTTAGATGAAGCTATAGCATGGCTCCTTCAGTCAGAAGCGGTTGTGGAGATTGATGAGGATACATTTACCTTGAGTGAGTGAATATTGATTTTTCGACAGGACATACAACCATTCAAAAAAGGAGCGTTTGTCGTTCAGCACGGTCACGATGGTTAGTGATGCTTCGGGCTGGTACGCGAGACTCGATCAAGAGTGCCCCGACCGTGTTGAGCAGATTCGTTTGTGGTTGGATTCATGGGAGAATTCAACGAAATCAAATGTGCCAATTGCTGCATCCCTCCCGAGAAGTTGGCCCACACTTCCTGCTGGACTTCTGTACGATCCTGGCGCGGTTTTAGACAGGCTATTGTCGAGGTATGAGGCTGTTTCTGATGGGCGTTCCCCGAGAGGCGCTTTCTCTACCCCAGCTCGATTAGTTCAGGCGATACTGTCAGATGAAATTGGGCAAGGCAGTAAGAAAAGGAAGGAAGAGGAGCCTGTGACTCTGTCAATGTCTGCAATCCCCCCAGGATTCAGGGATTATGCAGAGAGATTCAACAATGACGTTTCTGGTTCGAAGAGAAGCGAGGATGAGGGAGAGGAGTCTAGAACCAGGTCTGGAGTGCCGCTGCCATTTGCAGACCCCTCATGCGGGGCAGGTCTAGTTGCTTCTCAGGTTATTCGAATTCACTCCCAGAGATTAGAGAATTACAGTGCGTCGGTGAAATGCAATGACACTCTGAAACTAATCGAGGGTTTTCAATTTCTTGATTCGTCCGAAATAGCTGTTGAAGCATCAAGGAGGAGGGTTCTGATTACCCTTGGAAAAGCCGGTCTGGTTGATTTAGAGGGGGATGGTCACGAAGGGATGGTCGGCAGAAATGAGGCCGAGATGATATTGGAAAGTAACATCAGGGTTGGCGATTCGCTTCTTGATGAATGGCCTTGGAATGAGTCTCCTAAGCTCATTGTCTCGAGGCCGCCTTGGATTCGAATCAAGGATAGATTCAGGGGGCAAGAAGAGGGGAGCAGGCTAAGGAAGGAGCTTTCAGGAAAATTACGTAATGCTGTGGACTCCAGCGGGGGTTTGAGGTTCTCTGCACTGAAAGGAAATGTGAATCTCTACCGGCTTTTCCTAGAAAGGTCTCTTCAGCTGGTTTCCGAAGGAGGTAGGGTCAGAGTGGTTGTTCCGGATTCTCTGTTGAGGGAGAAAAGCAGCGCGCCGCTTAGGAAATTGCTAGTGGAGAACAACGACTGGGGGTCCACTTGGTGCTTCCCTGAGCCCCAACGTATTTTCCCTGGGATATCGCAAGGATTCGCAGTTTTGGGGGTAACTGCGGGTGGTTCTACAGATGTAATGACAAGCTTCGGACCGCTTGGGGTTGACCAAGTCTTACCAGACATAGGTGTCTCGAAAACATCCCCCTTCCTTGAACTGGAAAGGGGGCCTTGGTCATCGTGGACTGATGCTACATGGGCAGTACCTAGAATGCCTTCCAATGAATATGACAGGATGAGGGTTCTAGACGCAATAGGGAGGCTTGCAGACAAGCCTAGGCTATCAGAGAATTCTAACTGGCTATGTTCTGGTTCGGATACGATCAGGGTCAGAGTGGGAGAGATCGACCAAAGCGGTTCATCGTCCAACATCTCCGATTGGGATGGAGGGGAGTCGGGGATTCCATTCATCAGGAGTTCTCACTTCTGCCTAGAGGGCGGTGATGTTCTTGTTCGGCACCCCGCTTATGACGAGAGGTTACCAAGTGATTCGGTCCGAATTTCCCAATCTATGTGGAAGGGGGAAGACAAATCCACGGGTTTTCCAAGGATTGCATGCCAAGCGATTCTGAACTCTGCGAACGATAGGCGTTTGCGGTGGGCTGTAGTGCCGGGGGATTGTGTTCTTGGAAACTCAGTAAACTTCCTGGATTTACCTAATTCAGTAAGGGCCGTCCTCAAAGAGGAAAGGGGCAGCCTAGAAGATGGCCTTAGGTGGCTTTGTGAACAATTGAATGGCGAGGATCTTGATTTGTGGTCGAGGGCATGGGGGTCCAATAGCAACGTGAACAACTACGAGATTGAGAGTCTGCCGTTTCCGATGCCAGACCATAGAGAATGGCTTTCTGAATGATTATGGAAATAGAAATTAGTATTGCGGAAATGGTTTTCCGCTATTATGAAGATCCTAGTGGGATACCGAATAGACTATTATCGTGTTTTTCCGTACGGTAATCGTGTTATCGCGGTAGCTTTGTGATGGGGGATGAATAATGGGCATTAATCCGAAAATTGGCATCACCGGTTTACCGCGTTCTGGTAAGTCGGCAGTCCTTGACAAGGTAGTGAAGATGATTGTGGAGGAAGGTGGCGATTCGAGTGGCGTTCCAGTGATCGCAGGAATGAGGTCTGAGGCGATTGTGGAGGATGGAGAAAGAGTCGGTTATGCTTGTGTAAATATCGTGACTGGGGAGAGGGGCGTCATGGCCCATAGGGATATCGACTCGAGGAATAGAATCCTTGGATATGGAATCGATCCTTCAGAAATTGACAGGGTCGGTGTCCCTGCCATACTAGATGCGATTGGGAACTGTCAGTACCTGGTAATTGACGAAATTGGGAAGTTCACGGTTGAAAGTGAGGGTTTTGTCTCGGCGGTAAGAGAGGCTTTGGACTACGATATGCCCAGCCTTCTTACTCTTCACAAAAAGAGTCGTCATCCGCTTTTACAGGACATCAGAAGGCGTGACGACGGACGAATTTTGGAGGTTACGCCTGTGAACAGGGCTCTCCTGCCGTACAAGATTCTCAAGCTAATTCAGGAAGACTACTGAGCGGGCTTAGTCAAGTTGATTCGTTGATGCCCTAGTTGGGTGGCAATGGAGTCGCCATCGAGACGCCTTAGGAGAGTTCTCGGCGGACTCTGCATCGCCCTCCTTTTCCTTACCGCGTTGGGCATCGAAGACGGGGACTTAGTCGTGATGGATGATGACTCTTCGAACAGTGATGACGTTGCAATAGCGTTCCCGATACTAGCAATTATCTTCGGTCTGCTATATATTTCGATTTCGAGAGCTGGGGGGAACGAGTACGGCAGTCACTTCATGGATAGATGGATAAGCAGAGAAAATGAGGCAGAAATGACTGCTAGACTGAGGATCGAGCAGGATGAGGCCAGTGTTGATGGGATGGGGACGGCTTGGGCTGAACTAGAGAAGGAGCATCTTGAGGAGAGTCTCGGGGAAGAGGAATGAGCATCGAAACCTTGACTCGATGGATGCTCTCGCATTGTTTAGGGTGAGACGTTGAGCGAGGTGCCTGAAGACCTGAAATATACAAAGGAGCACGAGTGGATTAGAGTTGAAGGCAGTGAAGTTGTAATTGGAATTACCGACTTCGCACAGAATGCATTGACGGATGTTGTATGGGTCGAGCTCCCTGAGAATGGGGCAATGGTTTCCTCAATGGAGTCTTTCGCCAGTGTTGAGTCGGTAAAATCGGTCAGCGAAATTTATGCCCCAGTGGGTGGCGAGGTGGTCAGTGTTAACGAAGACCTGGAAGATTCTCCCGAGCTGATCAATGACGATCCCTATGGTGATGGTTGGATTTGCCGGATTGCCTTTTCGGACTCCTCGGAACTCGAAGTGCTACTCGATTCGAGTTCCTATTCGGGTCTGATTGCGGAGTAGGGTGTCTGGCTTGAAGTCTGTGAACATCTATGTAGATGGGTCTTGCGAAGACAACAGAAACGTGACATCTTCTACCCCTGCTGGATGGGGATTTTGTGTCATTATCGGTGATAGTGGGACTGGAAAGGGGCAGGGTGACTTGGTTACAGAGAAATGTGGTCAGGTTGTGACTAATTCTGAGGAGGAGGGCTTCATGGGGGCAGAGGTCGGGTCGAACAATACGGCAGAGCTCAGCGCGATTGCCCACGCTCTGAGGTGGGTACTTCTAAATCCGGACATAGAAGGAGTGGTAGTTAGGACCGATTCTACCTATGCCGGTAATGTATCTTCCAGCGCATGGAAGGCAAAGGCAAATTCTGACTTGGCTAAACGTGTCCAAGAACTTTGGGAAGAGGCGTCTAGTGTCTGTAGTGTGGAGTGGGAGCATGTTCGTGCCCATAGGGGGCACAGGTGGAATGAAAGGGCTGATCACCTTGCTTTCAGAGCCATGAAAGGTGATTCTCCGGTTCCTCTGCAATTCTGGAAGCCGGGTATGCGTTAGTCAGAATAACTCCAGTAGGTAAAGGAATCCTAGAAATGCGTGAATGACCACTAATATTGCCATTACGTCACTCATTCTTCCATGAAGGTTCCTTGATCCGGAGTGCGATTTTCCTTCCTCCTTTAGGTCTCTAGTTTTCCTTCCGAGGCGCCATAATATTGTCATCAATAGGAGGGCTAAGAGTCCTGCCCAACCATGGTAATGGCCAGGCAATAGATATTCGAACGCGGATTTGTCCTCGAGAATCGCTCTTGCAATTTGTGCGATGAATGCAATGGAAATTACTCCTAAAAGGTAGAGCATTGCTGCGTCGCCTACCCTCTGGTGTGCCTGTAGAGATTCGTCCCTCTCCTCTGATCTCAGATTGTTTGAGATTTTTCTCCATGACCTCTGTCTGAAGAAGATTCGGATGAGCAGTAATGCCAGTATTGGGTGAACCAGTAGAACCGCTGCGCGGACTACGTCCATGCACCATGGTATGGATAGTCCGTCTTGAGTCCTCTCCATGACGCCTTGCATAGCAAGGCGATGTGTTGATGTACGCAATCCACTCGGGCTAATCACCGAGGGAATCTGATGGAGGAGTATCTACTGGATTGCCTTGAAATGCTAAGCAGAGCGGGGGATGATGAAGTTAGACGCAAAAAGGAGATTACAAAATCTCCTTCATGGGAATTACTGGATGTAGAATGGAAGGCTTTGGCAATGATAGGAGCCGGCCGGGTCGCTGGCGATAGTGTAGGAATAGAGGCCGAAGTTGGAGGGGCTACTCGGACTAGAAGGGTTGGCAGGAGAGGTGGCAGGGGTCGGGTCCGTGGCATAGAGGACAGGGTCGCCTCGCCCCAGAGTGTCATTGGGAGTGGCCTTCCACCCGGCTATAGGCTGGCTGTCCTAATCGTTCAGAAGGATAGGATGAAGGGTGCTTGGGCTGATGGTTTGGATTCGGCCATGGAGACGATTAGGGAGGAGTGCGCGTTGGGCATCCACCCAGTCTGGGAGAGGTTGGCAAGAGAGTCGCCGTTGCTGGCTGAGCTGGGATTTTTTCCTGTAGTTCAGCCAGAGGGGGCCCCTGGGGACTCGGTCGCTTGGATAGAGGGGGCCATGTTTGATCATGGAGACTTTTCTTCTCTACGGGAATGGCTCAACATGGATGTGCCTCAGAAACTTACTGCCTCACAGATGAAGGTACTGAAGAGCATTCAAAGGGATTTGTCGGGAAGGGCTCGTCCCTCTCAATGGGAAGAGTGGATGTCCCCGTCACTAGAGGGTTTGAGTGGTGACGGTGGGCTTCTCGAAGGGATTCTTCTAGCCGCGTGTGGCTCTTCAAAGGCCATATCGGTTCTTAATGCGGTCGAGGGTGATTGTTCGTTCGTTTCTTCCAAACACGCTGAGTTGATCAGGGCGAGGAGGGGGGATTTTAGAGATTGGGAGGAGGTCTCTAGATGTGTCGATGAAGATGGTTTGTCAGTGGCGTTGAGAGTAGAGTCTTGGAGGGGTTTTGAGGAAGATCTTGGTTCCCCTTCATTAGAGGAAAAAATTAGTGGGGCGGTTTTGCTTGGGAACATGGGTTTGGAAATTCCTGATACACTTAGATGGTCCATTTCTTATGATTTGATTGAGGATGAGAAGAAAGAGGAGGCAATAGGATACGTCGACGGAGCGAACATTTCTTCCATAGAAAACGTAGAGGCTTGTCTAGAGCTTCTAGCATTGGATGAATCGGGTGAAGTTGATCGCTCCTTGAGGAAATACATCGACGAGACTTCCGAAGAAAGGGGGGTTCTGTTGATTCTAAGACATGATGGCTCAACCAGCTCAATTAGGCTTCATGCAGCGAAAAAATTGGGCGCGAGAGACTCTATTAGACACACCGATGACATCATTTCTGCGTTTACCAGAACTGCTGAAATAGGGGGTTTGGCGAAGTCTTTGGTGGAGGACAAGTCTCTGCCTAGAGCCTATCCTTTCCGCGCGATGATGACATGGCATCTAGTTGGTGCCGATGAAGCAGCTGGGATTGAGAAGGGCCTTGAAGAGGCACGAAAAACCGCATTACTTTCGATTGATGTCGCAGAAGAAGATGGGGTTCTTAGTGACGTGAGCATAGGATTGATATCAATTCTAGACGGGATTACAGGAAATCTTGACGCTGTAAACAAGAAGCTTGACCACAAGGGCGAGAGGGCACTAAATGAGATACGTAATGCCCTTTCCCCGGAGGGGGACGACGTAGTACGCGAGAAAAGCATCGAGGCGTTGACTAGTTCCGTTGAGAGTACCGATTTAGAGACAATTGAGAGGAGGCTCTTCGAGGCCTTGGTTAACGCACTAATACTGAACAGAGCGGCCGTCGATTTGCAGAGCGGGGAGTCTCCTAGGAGGGAGTCCGCAATTTCATCTCTTGAAAGTCTTGTTTCAGATGATTCTGTCTCCATGAAGACCATCAGATTTGCTTCCGATCTAGTTTTTGAACATAGAATCGGTATTGAAAGTCTAGATTCTTGGTACAATGAGAACAATAGGGCCGCGGTAGAACACCAAGTTGTTCGGGCAGCTGTACTAGAAAGCAAGGGGGACTTTGCGGGCTCGGCCTGGTCACACAGAGAAGCCGCTATGAGGACAATGGAAGATGACTTGGAAATGTCTGCTACCTTCCTGAGGTGGTCGCTCATCTCGTTCGCTCATGGGGGTTGCTGGAAAGATGCGGTTTCGTTGATTGAGGAGTATCCAACAATATCGGCTTCCGTAACAAAGAGGTTCAAGCTGTATCTCAGAGTCTGCTTGGATCAGGTAGAGGGGAGTTCCACAGAAGCAACTACGAGGATTATCAAGTATGTCTCTGATAACCATGAAAATGAAGACGGGGAAGTTGTTTCGAGGCTTGAGAGTTTAGAGTCGTTATTGATGTATCCTGATGAACGTAACCTCCCTCGTGATCCATTCAGGGGGAGGGTGAAGGCCGCTAAGAGACGGCTTGGCCACACTACACAATCCACGATGACCCAATTGGACCATGACTTCGAGTCTGCGATGGTGGAAGGAGATAGCACGTTGAAACTTGTTACAATCATTGAGCAGATTTCCGAGGAGAGTTCTGTCCGTGGTCTGCGTCTGTATGAGAGGGCAATTGGCTCTGGGAAGTTCGACGATGCAGAAAATAAGAGGCTCATGAATTCTCAGAGAATACTCTTTACCAGACAAAGAGAAAGCATTACAATCAGAGAAAGGAAGAATCTCAAATCCCTATCTCTCAGACCATTGGTCCTCATCGATACAAACATACTGATAGACGCCCTCAAGGATGATCTTCTAAGGGAGATTTCTGGAGATAGTCTTGGTAGTTTGGATTGGACGGTAGACAGGGCCTTTCACTGGATGATTAGGCGTAGGAGGGACGCAGAAGAGGTTTTGCTGTCTATCCCGAAGGCCGCGAAGAGAGAGTTCCTGAATAGGACAAAAAGCCCCGAGTCCGTACTAGGGATGTTCAACAATACATATGTCGACAGGAGGGTTTGGAACGAGATAGTTTCAGAGTCATTCCTGAGAGAGAAGGTAGATGAGGTCCTATCTGATTTTGAAAACTGGACCAGTGGCGTTAGTGATGAACAGAGATCTGAAGTAGAGTTAGAGAGTTTCCTAGTCAGTCATGAGGATATTTTCAGGATAGTGGATCAGCACAAGAGAGAACGCCATGATGATATTGCTCCAAGAACAAAGATTGAGGGAGCAGAAATATATCCAGAAATTGGGGATTGTGATATCATGAGAGAGGCAGCGGTAGTTGCCAATAGTGCTCATGCAGGAATTGGTAGCATAGTAGTGGCAACGAGGGATTCCGATTTCAAGTTGGTATCAAGGGCTTTGGAAGAGAGTTTCGGTTTCGGAGTTGTGGGGGATGCACAACAATTGAGATTGTTGAGCTAGTCGTTTTTCAGGTTCTTATTTGAGTCCAGTGACTGACCTAATCTTCTCATTATTGTGGTCGCTGATTCTACACTATTTACTGTCTCCACACTCTTTCCAGCCGACCATAGGTCCTTCGAGGATTTCTTCTTTCCTCTTGCTAAGGCTCTCATCCTCCAGAAAGAAATTGATGTAATCAAGACCCTTGTATTGTGCTTGAACCTGCTATTGAGCAGTTTCCTGATTAGCCAGCTACTATGCCGCTTAGTTCCAGTCGTGCTGATTACAGCGATAGGCACCCCTGTGAGTTTGGTAGTCCATGTGATGTCCTCTTCCTTTGCTTCCACAATGGCCTCCTTGTAGTCTTGAGGAGTAGTGCACTCGTCAGTGGCGATGAACCTGGTTCCCATTTGAACGCCGTCATATCCTTTCTCCAAGGCCTCATTCAGCTCTTTTTCGCTACCGATTCCGCCAGCGCAAATGAGTGGGACCCCTAAGTCTGAGAGGTCCTCATACATCTCTTCCATCGACATTTGTCCCAAATGCCCGCCTGCTCTGTCGTTGACGCATATCAATCCATCAACGCCGCAATCAATTCCCTTCTGTGCATGGAACCTGGTCGTAACGTCGTGGTAGACAACGCCGCCTTTAGCGTGTACCTTCTCACAAACCCAATCCGGCTTTCCCAGAGATGTGACGAAGAACCTGATGCCTTCATCCAGAGCTATGTCAATCCACTCTGACATCCTCTTGAGGTACTTGTCACTACCTTTCTCGATTAGAGCGTTGAATCCTATCGGCTTAGTGGTGAGTGACCTGATATGGCGTATTGCCACTCTTAGGCCCTCTTTGGTATCCGGCTTATCATATCCGTGAACCATAGTTGCAGACACGGGCTGAACGATGGCGATCCCGCCGCCCTCGGAAGCGGCGGCGACCAGTTCCGGATTTGAGCAGGGGTACATGGCGCCACAAATTATCGGGTATTCGATACCCGCGTCTTGAGTTAACCTAGTGCTGACCATATGTTCACGTCCTATCAATCACGAGAAAGTTCCACTTGAAGACCCATTCTGAAACCACATCGCCAGAGGAGTCCTTTCCGACAGAAATGAAGTCCTTCTCAACCGCTTGGCCCATCTCCAGGCTTTCTTCTATGGCCTCGCGTGCTGCAGCAACATCATTGCATGTGAACGAAATTCTCCCTTTGGCCCTCTTGATGAATTTAGCTTCTGTTCCAACAACGAACATCCTGAGCTTCTCAGGCATGGACCTTGAAATGGCGTAGGGGGCTGCTCCCGTTGCTAATTCCGCGCCCATCCCTTGAACCGCCCAATACATCGTTTTGAATGGGTTCTGTGTCCTCCAGCCGCCTGGAAGAGAAGTGACGCAGGAATCATGATCCAGCTTGTCCATCCTGAGGCCTGCGAACCAAGCGGTGGGCATTGACAAGGCTGTGAATGTCCTGAACTTCATCCGGCTCTTCAGGGCCCTGAACTCGGAGTTGAGTTTGGTGTCATCTATTGGCACCCAAATTCCTCCTAGTCGGTTCCCATCAGTGAGTCGACTATCTCACAGTACCTTTCCATAGCATCCGACTCACTTGTTCCCGAGATTGAGTTCCATGCCTTCCACTTCGCTCGATCTTTCAGGCCCCCTCTGGGCCTTCCCTCGCAGTCTCCCTCTGTGGCCTGCTTGAATAGAGCGTAGAGGTCGAGAAGCTGTTGGTTTGTGGGTCTTTCAGGGAGTTCCCATGCCTTCTTTGATGCGCGCTTGAACCTAATTCTCAAAGTCTGGCTGGCCTTTCCCGTCATCACATCATCTCCACGGGGTAATCCATGAGGTTCTTGTGCCCCGACTGAATCCTAGCTGCCAGACCTACGGTCTCAGGGAAGATTCTCTTGAAGAAGTACCTAGCACTGGCTATTTTTGCATCGTAGAATGGTTCTCCCTTCTTCTCAAGCGAAATTTTTGCCATCCTTGACCACATGTAGGCAAGAAGCACGTTTCCGAAGTATCGGCAGTAGTCAGTTGCTCCAGAGGCTAGGAAATGGGGATTCGCTTGTCCTTCGGCTATCATCAGGAGGGTGAGTTGCTGCAGGCCCCTTACCCCTTGATGAAGCGGCTTATTGAATTCCGCCATCTCCGGAATCTCCTTGTTCTGCTCAATGAATTCCGTTAGTGGCCACATTAGGTACCTCAGATTCTTGCCCATATTCTGAGTAATCTTCCTTCCTGCGAGATCAAGTGCCTGAATTCCATTTGTCCCTTCCCAGATCTTGGAAATTCTGACATCCCTGTAGAATTGCTCGACTCCGTATTCAGTACAATAACCAGCTCCACCCATGACTTGCATGCAGGTGCTGGCAGACTCGCAGCCAAGATCTGTGAAATGGGCTTTGACTATTGGAGTGAACATGGCTACCAGTGCTTCTGCCATCTCTTTCTCTTCCGTGTCATCGCTATTCATCTGATCAAGTAGAATGCCTGTCCAGGCCGCTAGCGCCCTGCAGCCCTCTGAATTCACCTTGGCTTCTAGGAGCATCCTTCTGACATCTGGGTGAACTAGGATGTTGTCGGCACTCTCGTTTGGTTCCTGTGGGCCCTTCAGATCCCTGCCTTGGCGCCTCTCCTTCGCCCATGACAAGGAATTCTGGTATGCAATCTCGGCGAGACCGATTCCCATCATGCCAGTTGCAAGACGCTCCCTGTTCATCATCTCGAACATCAATGGCATACCTTTGTGGAGGTCCCCAACCCTCCAACCCACGCTGTCGTCGAAGTTCATGACACAGGTTGGGGATGCGTGAAGACCCATCTTCTCCTCGCTCCCAGAGCAGGTTACTCCGTTGTGATCAGATCCTAATTCGTGAGATAGGCCCTCTACCCCTCCTGATTCCCACTCGGAGGGAAGATACTTCGGAACTAGGAATAGAGATATTCCCTTCGTTCCCTCTGGTGCGCCCGGGGTCTTGGCGAGGACTAGGTGGACGATGTTCTCAGTCATGTCGTGCTCTCCGTAGGTGATGAAAATCTTGGTCCCAGTGACCCTGTATGAGCCGTCATCATGAGGAACTGCCTTCGTTGTGATGATACCTAAATCGGTTCCAGCATGTGGTTCAGTGAGGCACATCGTCCCTGCCCACTTGCCAGAAGCCAGATTTGTGGCGAAGTAGTCTATCAGGCTCTTTTCCCCGTGCTCTGTGAGAACGTCATAGACGCCCAGAGATAGGGCTGGCAATACGCTCATTGCCATGTTCGTAGAGGTTCCAAACTCTGCCCATGTGACGGCTTGGAAGAATACTGGGACTCCCATCCCTCCATGCTCAGGCTTACATGCCGTGGAGAGCCACCCCCCCTCTACGCTCTCTTTGTAGGCGGACTTGAACTCCTCTGGCATCGAGATATTGCCATCTTCAAACTTCAGGCCCTCCCTATCCCCTAGTTGGTTTATTGGTAGCCAGACTTCCTTTGCGTGCTCGGCCCAACCCTCCATTATCATCGAGAGGAAGTCTTCATCGAAGTCGTATCCTAGGTTTTGGACGGTGGGGATTGCATCGAACACCTCGTTGAATAGGAAGTCGTAATCTCTGATCGGTGCATTGTACTCTACCACTCTCTCACCTCAATTTCTCAATGGCTTGCCTGTTTCAAGCATGTGTTGCATTCTGTCTAGGGTGTCAGGGTCCCTGGCGAGCCTTGCTATTGCAGACTTTTCCATGGACAGGATGTCATCTTCCTCCAGAGTCTCAGTGATATCGGTTTCACCTCCGGAGAGGATTTCCGCTAATGCAGTAGCAACAACCACGTCATGAGGAGTTGCCATGCCAGAGAGTGCTAGATCATTGAGTGCGAGTTGGAGTCCTGCCATGCCAGTGGGCCCCGGGAGGGAGTAGTTCCTGGGCTCAGGTGGCTCGTAGCCTTCGGAGAGTTCGATTACCCGCGCCTTGGCATCGGCTAGTAGCCTGTCCCTATTCATCGAGATTCGGTCACCCGGTCCAATGAAGCCCATTGAACGGGCCTGTTCTGCGGACTTCGCGACTTGTGCCGTTCCAATGTACTCAAACGCCTTCATGACAGGGCCCATCGGTCCTTTGCTAGCTAGGCCGAAGTCATTGAGCCTCCCTAGAAGCTCCTTGCACCCGCCCCATGCAGGAATTATCCCAACGCCCACCTCTACAAGTCCGACGTATGACTCGGAATGGGCTTGGACGGCGTCGCAGTGCATTAGCACCTCTGCGCCACCGCCAAGGCACATCCCAGCAGAAGCAGCTACAACAGGGATTTCTGAATACTTGACTGTCTGGTAGGTATCTTGGCCCAGCCCGATAAAGTCCTCTAGGTCCTTCCAAGCAGCGAGGTTTGCTGCAAATAGTGCTAGTCCCAAGTTAGCCCCTGCGCAGAAGTTCGAAGCGTCGTTCCCGATTACTATCCCCTTCATCCCCTCTGTCTCGGCCATATCGACTGCGTTGAGTAGCATCTCCATATTCATTGGATCCATGGCGTTCATCTTGGTGTGATACTCCACCAACAGAACTTCGTCACCCATGTCCCAGATGCTAGCAGAGCCGTTTCTCTTCAGTGGCTTGCCCCTCCTCTTAAGATCGGCCACGTTGAGAGTCTCGTCTGGCCTTTCCACGACTGTCATTTCGCCGTTCGGAGAGAGTCTCGTGATCTCACCGCCCTCTGTGGCGTAGAATGACCCCTTCTCTGCGGCCAATGAGAGGAAACTGGGGACCTCCCTGCCAGTGGCCTTCAGTCTCTTGACCATTGAGGGGACTCCAATCGAGTCCATCATCTCGAATGGTCCCCTCTTCCAGTTGTAGCCGACCTTCATGGCACCATCTATTGAGTATATGTCATCGCTTACGTCAGGTACTATATGCGCTGCGTAGGAAAGTGAGTCAAGAAGAACGTCCGATACGAACCGTGCGCCGTCGTCATCGCAGTCCATGAGTGGGGCAAGCCCTCTCTTGCCCATCTTGGCCGAAGGGAATGCGGCCCTACGGTTGGCCGTGTGGTACTCTCCAGTGGAGAGGTTCCTTGCCTCCTTCACCTTGTTTCCGCCCTCGCGATTTAGTCGGTAGAATCCTCCTCTCCCCTTTCTGCCGGTATACCCATCCTCAATCATTGACATGACAATGCCCTCACCGGTCCCGGCTATGTCGTGGAATGGGTCGTCTCCAGGTAGGTGTGATAGCAGGCTCCCCGTTACATGGGGTATTAGATCGATGCCGACTAAGTCCATTAGAGCGAAAACAGCGGTCTTAGGGAGTCCTATGGGCCTTCCAAGCATGGCATCAGCCTGCTCTATTGTTAAGCCATGATCAAGGGTGGCTTTGAAAGCCCTCTGTATGAAGTAGACACCAAGCCTGTTGCCAATGAATCCGGGCCTGTCATTACACATGGTGACCCTCTTTCCTAAGTTCAAATCCGCGAACTTACAGAACCTCTCCACGACCGTGTCTTCCACCTCGGGGGCCGTCACTACCTCTAGGAGTGGCAGATACCTTGGGGGATTGAAGAAGTGGGTAATAAGGAACCTGGATGCGATGTCTTCTGGTAGCTCGGAGACCAGCTCGGAGCGTGGCAATGTAGAGGTATTGGATGAGAGTATAGTGTTAGGCCCGATGTGCTTGGAGACGTTCGAGTAGAGGGACCTCTTTATGTCGAGGTTCTCGATGATCACCTCTACTACCCAGTCGGAGTCCTTCAGAAGCTCGAGGTCGTCCTCTATGTTGCCAGGGGTGATTCTCTTGGAGTTGCGCTTGTGCATGAGCATCTCCGGATTCGACTTATGCATATTCTGGATTGCCTCTCTAGCTAGGACGCTCCTGTCCTTGGCGTCTTTGGGCACAATATCCAGAAGGAGGACCTCGCACCCTGCATTGGCGCAATGAGCAGCAATTCCCGCGCCCATAACTCCGCTACCAATGACAGCGACCCTATCTATCGAACCTGACATTGTATAACCTACATTCTTTCTAGTATTGTGGCGATTCCCTGGCCTCCGCCTACGCACATTGTTGCTAAGGCATGCTTGGCCCCGTTCTTGCTCAACAGCTGAGCTGCCTTTCCAGTGATTCTTGCTCCGCTGGCACCCAATGGATGGCCGAGCGCTATTGCGCCTCCTTCGATATTGACCTTTGAGACGTCAAGCCCTAGCTCCTCTATCACTGCAAGAGACTGTGCGGCGAATGCCTCGTTGAGCTCTATGAGATCCAGATCCTCGATAGTCAGGCCTGCCCTATCGAGAGCCTTTCTGGTGGCTTCGACGGGGCCTATTCCCATTATCTCGGGGGAGCACCCGGAAACTGAGGTGCTCATTATCCTAGCTAGGGGCTTCAACCCGTTCTCAGATGCGAATTCCTCAGAGCAAACTAGGACGAATGCAGCACCATCGGTTAGCGGTGATGCAGTTCCGGCTGTTACCGTCCCACTTGCGTCGAATGCCAGTCGGAGTCCAGCTAGGCCCTCGGCATTGGTATCCGGCCTTATGCATCCATCGGCATCTACCGTTCCACCCGAGGTTTCGATTGGGATGATCTCACCGGAGAGGTTTCCTGCCTCCCTTGCGGAAGACGCGCGCGACTGGCTCTCTATCGCAAATGCCTCTTGGGCCTCCCTGTCTATCCCATACTTCTCGGCTAGGTTCTCGGCTGTTATTCCCATGGAGGTGAATGCCTCCGGGTAATCTGAGCTTAGCTTCGGGTTTGGCATTGGGTTGAATCCCGTCATCGGTATTCTTGTCATGGACTCGATTCCTCCCGCGATGAAAGCATCGCCCGCCCCCATCGATATTCTCCCTGCAGCGTCGTGGATAGCTTGCATGGATGAGCCGCAGAATCTGTTAATGGTGACGCCAGGTACGGTCTCAGGGAGGTCAGTTAGGAACGTTATCATCCTAGCTACGTTGAATCCCTGCTCGGCTTCGGGGAATGCCGTTCCAACTATCAGGTCCTCAATCAATCTCGGGTCCACGCCTGTCTCCTTGATCAGTCCGTTAACCACGGCTGCTGCTATGTCATCGGGTCTTGTTCTGGCCAGCTCCCCCCTCTTGGCAGGGGTGAAGGGGGATCTAGCGTATCCGGCTATCACTGCGGGCATGCTCTTCCATGCTCAGGTGCAATAATTAAACCATCAGGTAATTTTTACTACACCGAGTTTATTGTTTGGAAGCGGAATAAATCAACGATAGCCTAAGCCTATTGCATCTAGCTTCTCTGGAAGATATGTGTCAGTTACGAAGTCAAGGCCGTACTTGGCGAGAGACTGCTGCTCCGCCTTCTTGCCCATCTCCTGCATGAGCTTGATCTGCTCTTGCCAGTATCCTGAGGAGAATCTGGGGTCGCTGAGCTCCGCCTCCAGAGCACCGGTATCCTGCTTAGTCAGGTCGTCGCTAGGAAGGTCGTAGGCTAGGATGTCATCAGCTGTGATGCCGAGATAGGTCGCCTCCTTCGTAGCCAGATACTCCGAGATGTGTGCCGTCTTGATGGCTCCATAGGCTATGCTCGCGAATATCCTAAACGACCATGGGTCGCAGTCGGCGAACACCACTATCGGCTTCTTCCACTCGTCGCTGATCCTTCTCATGATTCTCCTCGTCGATCTCGCTGGCTGTCCCTTCAAGTGGACTAAGGCGCATCTGGCCTCCTCGTCGAATCCGTTCTCGACTAATCGGTCGAACATTCCACCGGTCTCTATCGCCATGACGAAGTCTATGTCCTCCTCTACGAGCCTGAGCTTCTCACTCTCGACGTTGTAAGGAACACCATAACCCGAGTCGCCGACGTCGTCCCTGCAATTTATCCTCATCCACTCCCCCCTCCTGTTGCGCTCCTCCACGGTGATGTTGCCGATTATCCTGGCGCCGTCCTCCTCTGGTCTGAGCTTGAAGTCCTCCCTGAGGCACTTGGTGACTATCTCAAGGTCCTCGGCCAGATTGTTGCTCTCGTTCTGAGTGCCGAACTTGCCGTGGCCCCATGACTCGGAGATGTAGTACATCTCCCTGAGCGTGGATGACTTGCCGTTGTCAATCATCTCCTCGATGAATTCGGTTATGTGAAGGGTCCTGAGAAGCTGCCTCGCTGAGCCTAGGCTGGTAGCGTCCCTAACCGTCTTCTTCTTTCCGTACTTGAAGACGCCAAGCCTGTTGTCGAAGGAGATGTTGCTCTTCGACCTGACTGGAAGGGTCATCCTAGGAGGGTCCCCCCTCTGCATTTTGTTATGCATCTCTGCTGCTACGTCGTGCAGGGCGTCCACGACTTGCTCCTTGGTCCTCCGAGGTGCTGCGTCACTCATTGACCATCACCTTCCATTCCAAATCTCCATTCACCTGTCGGAGGAGATGTTTCCTCCGGTGTTATTTCTTCTTGATCGCCCGGCTCTGGAGCGGGCGTTGGCCCCCCTGCTCTTGCAGAGAGCCTATCGATCATCGCATCGTTCTCCTTCTTTCTGACCTCCTCCATAGCGGCCTCCAAGGCCTCCGCCTTACGCTGTTCCTCAAGGAGCTTCTCGTCCATCTTGGTGGCCCCTATTATCTCGCCGTTGCCTCTGAAGAATATGTCCGTCTCATTCCAGTCTCCCTTGCTTAGGCCCGATATTCCGAATTCGAGTACAGTGGATGTGCCTGGATCCAAGGTGTCCAGCCTCCATGCCCAAAGGCCCCTGGTCTCCTTCCTCCCTCCTCGAGGATTGTATGACATGGCTGTTTCTGGACTCTCTGGCCATTTTGCGAGTATAGTGTAAGCACGTGCCCTTGCCGTGTAGTTGTGTATTGTAATCGAGCACGTCGAGAGCTTCTCCTCCTTGTTCCATGACAGCTCCTCCTGCAAGAAGACGGCGTTCATGATCTGGGTGATTACCGGAGCGAGGTCTGGTTCTTCCCTGTCTAGTAGCTCGGATGACTTCCTAGATATCTCCGGGAGGATGATGTTGACGAGCTCGAACTTCTCCTTCGCCTTCTTCCTCTGGGAACTCTTCTTTAGATGGTTCCTAAGGCCCCTTCCTACTTCGAGCATCGCCTTTCGAATCTCATCGAAAACCTCCTCATCGAATGAGACCGCCTCCTTCGCTTCGCTGGTGAACTGGACGTTTGTCGATGCTAGGTGAATTAGCACCGCGGCTGGGCCCTTCGGAATGCCGCTGCCCCCTGGCTGCTCCAAGCCGTATCTCTTCCAGTCCACTGCCTCCAGAGCCTTGGTCAGTAGACACCCTCCCTGCTGATACATCAAGGGAACCCTGTTGGCGAACCTCAGTATCTCTATTGGCCCGTCCGAGGAGAGGTCCCCCCCGAACACGAGGCCCACCTCGATCTGAAAGGGGTTGCCTTGGCTCACTGACGGGTTTCTGGTCACCGTGGAAGCGAAGCGGGAGTCTATTGCCTTCGAAAGCCCCTTCTTGATGAGTAGGTCCTCGATAGGGGATAGGCAGTCCATAGGTGGTTTGAGGAGCTTGACGGTCTGGAAGGCCGACACTATCGCCTGTGCCTCCTCAGCTTTGATTCTCTTCGGGGTACGGGTCTCTTCTATCTCGGCCACTTCGAGTATCTGCTTCGCGGCCCTTCTAGTGACCCCGGAGAAGTTGTTGTTCAGAAATGATGTCATCCTTCTATCTTGTGACTCTCTCATCATCCTCTGCAGGGTGCCGAGGTGGATCCCGTGTGGGTGTGGCTTGATTTCCTCCACCACCCTTGGGAGTTTGTCGGTGGTTCTCATCCATTGACCCTCCTCTATAACCTCCCCCTCCTTGTCCATGACCACCAGAGATATGGAGGCGTGTGGGTTCACTATCGATGTCATTCTGAGGTACTGGTATACGGATTGCTTTCCCCTCTGGTACTTGGCCTTCATCAGGGTGCTGATCCTCAGGCCGTGGGTTACCTCGTCCCCAGTCCTTTCATCCACCCAGACATCTCTTTTCTCTCGTGACTTGATTGCCTTGTTCTTCTTGGTGTCGATCCCCAGATCTACATAAACAGCCGACGAGTCGCTCTTTATCTTGGAGACCACGTGCGTCTTGGAACCCGTTGTTAGTTGACTGTACATCACCACTCCAGTGATTCCTATTCCCTGCTGCCCCCTTGTCTGCCTGATAGCGTGGAACCTAGATCCGAGGAGGAACTTTCCGAACACATTCTCAATCGCGTCTCTAGGGATGCCGGGTCCGTTGTCCTGTGTTGTCATTTGGAGTTCATCGTTCTTGGTCCTCTGGAGTTCGATCCTGATATCAGGGAGTATTCTTGCTTCCTCACACGCATCGAGAGAGTTGTCGACGGCTTCCTTTACGGCCGTGATTACGGCCCTCTGTAAGGTGTCGAACCCCAGGAAGTGTTTGTTCTTCTCGAAGAACTCACTAATCGATATCTGCTTTTGTTTGCTTGAGATTTCTTCTGCTTCACCCATGCGAATCCCCCCATCAGGTCCTCCCAATACCCTAATGGCACGGGGCCTGCTTATGGTTGCCTGACCGCGTTCGCTGATACCTATTGAATACTGCTGGTGTCAGGGTTGGGGAGGCGATGAATTGTCACTCTGCAAATACATCCGGACTCCAAGCGGTAATCTTCCCAGTGAATGCACTTGTCATCACTGTGAGGGGGCTGGCTAGGTATAGTCGACCGGGCCCAGACCTTCCCTGGAAATTTCTGTTGATGGCTGAAACGGTTACCTGCTCGGAGTTGTCGGAAATGCCTGGTCCCGCCCCTATGCAGGCACCACAGCCTGGATCGATTAGCTTGACTCCTGCTTCCTCGAACAGTTCCGTCCAACCCATCCTGGCCGAGAGTTCCTTGACGCTCTTTGAGCCGAACTGTATGTAGCATTCGACGTCTTCATGCACTTTCATTCCAACCCCCAATGCGGCCTCGGTTACCTTCGCGTAATACGCGAAGTCGTCATCCTTACCAGCAGTGCACGAGCCTGCGTATGCAATATCTATTGTGATGTCGCCCAACTCGTCAATGTAAGCTCCGTTTGTCGGATCGGATGGTATTCCCCGGTCAGGGTCGCCGGGGTGGGCAACCATGGGACGTATGTCGTCCAAATCTATTGTGTGAACTCCTCCGTGATATGTCGCACCCTCGTCGGGAAATACGAAAGAGTCTCTGATGGCCTCCTCAGTCAGGTCGTCTCTCCTCTTCAATAGCCACTCAACGGTCAGGTCATCAGCCTCGCATATTCCTGTCTTCGCGCTGCATTCAGTCGCCATGTTGCAGAGCGTTGCTCTCTCATCCATTGAAAGGGAGGAAAGTCCGGGGCCTCCGAACTCCATGGATCGATCCAATGTGTCCGAATTCTTGGCGTATTTGTCCAAAATGTGCAGTATCACGTCCTTTGCCGTGCATCCGGGATCTAGATTGCCGATTAGTTCGAACCTGATGCTCTCGGGGACTTTTACGAAAGAAAATTGATTGTGAACAAGATTGGCGTACTCGCTTGAGCCGACGCCGTATGTCAGGGCATTGGACGCCCCTCCCATACAGGTGTGGCTGTCCGTGGCCTGTATGAAGTCCCCAACATCAATGAATTCCTCTCGGGCGACCTGATGGCAAATGCCAGGACTAACTCCATCCTCTGCCGAATAGTCCCTTACGCCGGTGTGTCTCTGGAATACCCTCTGCATTTCTCTCAGAGTCTCTATCTTTGGAACGAAGGGGCCATACCGAGGAACATCGGTGGCGTAGAGTAAGTGGTCCTCGAAGACGGCAAACTTCGAAGGATTGGAGATGATGTAGTCTTCGCCGTACTCATCTGAAAGAAATGCATGGACCTGCGCGGTAGTGTATTCGTGAGAATAGCCGCCGTCCACCGCAGCTAGAACCGCGTCCCCCGGTGCAACGCTGGTCGGCTTGTCTCCTGCTCCGATTAGTTTGCTAGAGATGATTTTCTCTGCCATCGTCATCGGGCGACCTGCTGGCCTAACACTGGGTAGCGTTATCCTGCCTTCCTTCAACTGTCTGGCGAAGGACAGGAGTCCTCCGTTCTCAAGTATTAGTCTAGTCACTGGATCGTAATTGCCCGTGAACTCCTCGAGTGGGATGCTCTCCCCGTTCTGAAGTCTTTCCAAAATGGAGTGGTTTCCCATTAGCTGTCCTAAGTTGATGTTATTCCTCTCATGTATGGGTGCGAAAGAGGCGGCTATCACAATCCTGATTCCAGACCACCGCTCGCACTGGGCGGCGGTTTCACGGCTGCTTCCTGTTCCCTTTCTGTGTCCGCTAACAATCACCTCGAAGCCACCGTTGATGAGGGCGCCCTCATCAATCACTCTCCTGCCCTCATGCATGAGGCCGGCATAGGCGTTCTCTGCTATGGCGGCTGGGTCGTGGTCGAAGCATACCCAGGCCGGGGTCATTACGTCGGTGTTTATGTCATCAAGTAGATCCTCCACAGAGAGGTCCTCCATTCTCAGATTGAGTCCCTCGTAGAGTTGCCTCCTAACTAATTCCAAGTCCTTGGTCAGGAATAGAACCCGCTTGCCAGGAGTAAGCATTACCTCCTGTGGCGGCCAAGTATCAACTCCCAACATACCCCTCCTTGAACTGTCCAAGC
>CETH01062354.1_pt1 | contig 42184 bp, 28 predicted proteins | sample 361461 | NCBI WGS metagenome assembly CETH01 (sample SAMEA2622695, study PRJEB7988) | marine metagenome | isolation source: saline water (ENVO:00002010), including
GAAGGCAGTAGAGGTATTTGCTACTAACCAGGCTCTAAAAGTAAGGGCGTATACGAACCAAGACTCAAATATCCAAAAATATACAGAGTTAACTGTTAGTTCAACGGGCATTGAGTCTGAAAAATGGCATAGGGTATCATTGGTATATGGAAAGCACGCTGGCCGTAGAATACGTGGAAACGACGGCCAGTATTATTACGACTATTATCTTCATGTAACGCTAGATGGTGATAGAAGAAAATCTTTTAGAAAAATTGTAACAAAAAATTATCAACTTGGTAATATGACTGATTTAATTTTAGGCGCAAATTTGGAAAATTTATCTTCCAGACCTTCTGATAATAGGCGCTTGAAAGGCTTTATTCAAGAGTGTCAATATTACATTAAAGAATCACCACGAAAGCCCAAGTGGATAGAGACTCGGGGCGCTGTTCCTGCTCTATTAACAGGGTCAATAAACGATAAATATAATGATGAAATTAAGAATCTTGAGACTTCTGATATCTTTAATATGTCTGGGATGTTTCCAGAAAATGCAGAAAAACCAAGCAAGACAGAAGTTGACGGCCTAGTCAGGTATAGATCATCGCTGAAATCAGTGGGTGGCCAACATGTAACGCTAAGCGGTTCAAAAATTAGCGTCCGTGATTCTTTAAGGGAATGGGTGCATTATAATCCAATTAGGAATGAGTCTGCGCTATATTTCGCGGGTATGGGTTCAAAGACGTACGTAAAAGAGCAGCAACTTGAGAGAGGATTAAGTAGGACAACAGTTAAGCAAATCGTTGAGAGAGCCAAAATGACAATGTCTGGTAGCTTGATAGCTTATAGACAGCTTGGTTTATTGCAGCATGTAGATTTAGATGTACCGGTTTCAGGAAGCGCTCCATTAACCATCGTAAGATCACGCTTGGTTGAAAAGGAAACTGAGACTCCTGGTGAGGCCGAGTTCGTAAGAACAGTCGTTGCCGAATCAGACACTACAAAATTCAATACAAGGCTTAAAGTTTTTCCAACGATAGAACCCATATACGGTAAGGCTCCAAACAATTATTCTGTTTTTGAGCCCAAGAGTATTGAGACCGCGCTCGGCCCCGCGTCCGGACGCTTTCTAGAAAATGCTGGTACTGTTTTCGCTTTGGAAGAAATTATGGATAATGAGCTTGATAGTGACGAATTAACATTTTCAAGCTCAAGATTGCCAAATTACTTTTTGCTTCCACCTATCGCTGCTGATCACTTCAAGTTTGACCATGACGGAGAGCCAGATAGCCTTGTAGACTTTATGTCATGGAGAGAGTTTCTAAGAAGACGTCATATTCGGCATGAACAAGATTTCGATGAGGCAAGAAAAGGTAAGATTAAAGAAAAGCAGGTTACTTTTTCTGCTGCTCGTGAGAGATATTATGAGCTAATGGAGTCTTGGTATAAGACTTTAATTCCAGAAGATACGCTTAGGGCCTTAGTCACTCGCTTTGGCACCAGTTTATGGTCCGACACAAACGAAGGCTTAATGAGGTACTTGACTCGTGATGCGAATGTATCAGGGGGTGGTAAGCGTAATGCAATAGATTACCCTCTAGAACAATTTAACGAAGAAATTCTTTTTACGAAGACCAGTTTACTTAATAAGTCGTTTATACAAATGTTTGAGGTTGCTAAGGAAGATGGAAAAGCTACGTTTACGAAGCTTATTATTAGAGATTTAGGCGTAATGAGGAAAGGTCCTCGGGGAAGTTTGTGGCGCTATGTTTGGGGTCGTGATCAACGTAAGTTTCGAGGTGTGGCCTCTGATCCATTATCTGATAACCCTGCAAACTGGACAGGATTAGAGCATGTATTCGCTTTTGGAAAAATAATAGACAAAAAGACGAACCCTAATGTTCCTGGAACAGAAATATATTTCTTTCCTTTATTCACTCTGGCTTTTGATATAGAGGTAAATTAAAGTGACTTTACCCTTTTTTAAAAAAGTATACCAGCTCAAGAATAGAATAGCAAGAGATCTTCCTGATATTCCTCAGTTGGTCAATTCTGAAATGCTGGTTATAAAAAAAGATTTTTATCGTGTAATCACAAGGCAATTGAACCGAAAAACTAGTCAGATTGATACCGATATAAGACTTACAATGTATTATAACATATTCGCGTTAGCATTCGGCTATGATACACTAGAAATATATTTTGAGGAAAAAGGGAAAAAGAAGCACGTTAAATACATAAATCTTTATGAAAAAATGTCTACTAGAGAGCAAGCAGTAATTGATTACATTTCAGGTATTCTGAAGTATATGCAAGAGTTAGATAACTTGATCGGTAATAAGAGAACGAAGTATAGAGACAGTGCTGAAGAAAGATTATCATATACTGATTTATTCACTATTGATGATAAGATGACCAAGTTTACAGGATTAAAGGTTCAAACAATTCCAGAAAAGTTTCCTGAAATTAAAGTCGTCGATGAAATAGCTTATATGTATAATAATTCATATTTTGAAAATGCGAATAAAGCTGGTCTAGAATCTCCGCCTTTAAAGGTTCCATTCACTAACGAATTTAGAGAAATTTCTCAAATCGTCAATAATAATACGTCTATTGACGCAAATGCTTTTAAAGAAAGCTGCCATCAATTAATAACTAGAGGAATAGACCCTCTCCAGGTCTTTATAAAGGCTAATTTTATAAAGGCCGCTGAAAGCCGAACTCCAATTAACGATATAACTTATGAGGAAAAATTAACGTTAGCTAATTTTTTTAATGTTTTAGGTTTAAGACCTCCCTCACTAATTCGTAATGACGGTACAACAAGATCTATTAATAGTGATATAAAGCTAGTTAATGGCTTGTCAAATTTAAAGAAAATAAGCACCGTTTTGTTTTTTGAAGGATTTGATCAAGAGACCCTTAAATCAATGCGGATAAGCTTAACCAAGAGGAACGTAGTAAAAAAAGATGTAATACAAATTATAGACCCTTCTAATGAGTTCTTGGCGCAAAACTCAATTTGTGATTTAGAAAGAACAGGTGATCTTGGGAGTTTTCCAGTAAATTTTTCTAGAAGCAAGATGAATCCGGATGATGAATCATCTCTTATAAAGGATATTGCAATAGAGAGAGATCAAAAGCTTGACGAAGAAATAGGCATTTTCACAGAAAATAGAATTGTTAGCAGAGATCTTCATTTAAACGGAGGCTTTGCTTGTACTGATTTAAAGAAATCGCAACAGTTAATATCGACAGTTGATATGGCGGTTATAGGTGATAGCCTGCTAAAAAGAGACGTAATTTTTAATTACAGGACAGGCGAGTTTTTGGTAAACTCCACAATCACACCAAACAAAATATTAGGACACTATAATAAATCGAAAATTGAGCAACTGGTCGCTAATATTACGTTACACGCTGCAACAATACCCCGAGGTTCTGGAAATTATAGGGGATTCCCAAAAAACGTGATAAGAATTATAGGGAAATCTCCAGAGTTATTGATTTCGAGAATAGTCTGTGAGCCCTTCGGTTCTGGTACACCATTTTTGATCCCTGTATTCGATCGCGATATGAAAGAATTTCAACACATAGATCCTATTGGGGGTGTAAAGTACAAATATAGGATATATTTTGCGGGTTTGGATGGAACACTCAGCGTAAATAGCGTAGATATTGCACATAGAACATACCCTAGGGCTTTAAGCGATATTGAGCTTAAGCTAACACAAAAGACAAAAGATTTTATAAGAGTTGATGTGCTAGAGGACTCTGCTCTAAATATCGCAAAAAATATAGAGGACTCTTTACAGAAAATATTCGCAGATTCGCCTTCAGCGGCTACATTTTATAATGATTTTTTTAAAGAAAAGGTAAATGAAAATCTGCAAAATATTGGAAAGTTATTTCAATTATATGTTCAAGTTTATGATAAGACATCATCAAGTACTTCTACCAGTATTATGGAGCCCCTAAAGGATACATCTGGAATAGACTATTTTCGTATACCAACCTCGGGTAACGAAAGAAATAATATTATTACATATCATTTGATAATTACGAACCCATTAGAATTAGTATCCTCAGGCTTTGAGTCCATCGAAGATCCAGCAACTAGGGAAAAATTCACAAGAAGAACAGCTGCTTTTTTTAATACATTTACCCTAGCTCAAGGAACGATACCAGCTGAGGTTATAAATAAAAAAACTGGTGCTAAATTTTACACAAGTAATCCTAGAGTTGGTCCTTTAGACCCTTTTGGTAAGATAACATGCATTGGCGGTATGTTGGATTCAAATCTGGAACCCGAGCCTGTATATCATAATATTTGGGCTCTAACCAGTATATATAATCCGGATGATGGTGAATGCACTGTAGAATGGAGATGTATACAAGCAGCGAATCACCCAAGCGTCCGAAATGTCCATATAGACTTTTTTGTAGTAACCGCAGAAATTAATGGTGTGGAGTTCCCTGTTAGCGCATGTCCTTTTGTGGGTTTTACATTTTATAAAATAAGGACTGATTCATTTCTAGGCGCAGCCTTTCAAGTTAAATTTCGTGTATACTCTGTATATAATGATTTTCATATACAGGCAAATCGATCAGTGGCAACTACCAGCATAGTAGATATTAGAAAAACGACGCAGGAGTTATAAGTGGCAGGAAATAAAAGAATAGGATCTTTGGTGAATGCCCATGCTAGCATTGTCAGTAACGCTAATGCGGATTCTAAAAATAGTTCAAAAGTCCATAAAGGATTAAAAAAGAAGAAGGCGATGCCAGATGTTAGCATCCCACTCGTTTTCACGTTACCCGATCCAATTATTGTAGAAGTACCATTTAGCGGAGGTGTGATCAGCGAAGCTGGAACACGCTCAAATTTCTTATCTAGCCCATCGCAAGATGTGATAGCAGGTGTGTCTGCACATTTCAATTATAACGATAGAGATATTTTAGAATTCTTAAAGACTAATGAAGGAAAAATATTCCTCCATACCCAAAATACTCGAAGACCCGTTCATATATTGGCTGATTTTGATTATGCGACCCTGAACAAGGTTTTAAACCCTCGTGAACCAGATCACAGTGATTCCGGCGCTGCAAGGATGTGGTCAAGAAATGCTAACGCTCGAGCGTGGAGAGATTGGGTATCTAGTTGTTTAATACTTGAGATGGGATTGGGTCCTGAAAGCGGTTCTGATGAAGGGTTTAGAATAAGAACCATAGCCGAAGACCAAATGACTGTAAGGATGGACGGCCAATTTGTCCCATGGACAGGAGTAATAGGGTCAACCCATGGCCTCTTTGGAAATAAAGCCACCAAGCATATATTACATAATCTAATAGACGGTTATACGATGGTTTATTATTTAGAGGATTTTATAAACCAAGTGTTTAGTATGAACCCGTATATAGAGCCCAATATGGCTAGGGGTTATAATTTGATGATGTGGATGATGCATTATTTCGATTTAACTTCACTCGGTAGTGTTAACACAACGATGGTCAATACGATCAAAAAAATAGCTAAAAGATTCCACCAAGTTATTGATCCTGATCATGATGGACAAAACAGGCTACGACATGGTTTTTCTTATTTACCCACCACAAGAAGGGATCCATTATTATTTAGATTACACCACCCAAATGATCAACAGGGGTTTATTAAATCTGTTATAGAGTCGACCAGGTTAATAGCTCACTACCTAAATACATCTGAATTTTGCTATAGGAATGCAGACTCGAATGCATCATTGGAAGGTGAAAATAACCCAGAGTGGATTGAAGATCAAGATTTTAATCGATATTTCGGTGAAATACGTACGTGGAACACTCTTCATTCCACCGGTGTTAGAGGCATAGACTACGATATCAGCGGTGACATATACAGAAAGTCGTTTAGGGTTAGAAAGAGGTTACTAGATTCTGTTTATTTGTCCAAGCAAACGAACAACAGGGTCTATATTAAGGGGATTAGCTCTATAAATAAAAGTCAATCAAGCGTAATAGACGTCGAGGGTGATTTTGGGTCTCAAGATGATATAGAAAAACTCCTTGCAAGAGTTCATCGTTTAGATAGCGAGAACATTATCACTATAGCGCCTTATCTCCTTGGCGATTATGTTTCTAGAACTGATGATGGAGAAATCAATCATTTTCTGACAATGTCAGATATTTTTACGTTAAAAAAGAAGACTACACTTGATCTTTTTAAGGCGAAAAGAAAGAAAAAAGAAACAGAGTACAATCAATTAGTGAAAAGTCTTGAGAGATTTACATTTAACCATGGTCCACAACAGCTAAGAGGACTAATGGGAACGCTAAGGAAACAATTTTGTCCAATTACAAAAAATAGCTCTATAGATGAAAAGCGAGGCTTGTTATTAATAGATCAAAGAAACATCGTCGCTCATCTCACCCGTGGGAAAGCTGCTCAAGCAATAATGTCTGCTGCGCTAGAAAAGGTTTATAGAACCGCAACAAATTCAGGTCATTCTGAGCCATTTTATAAGATGAAGATCTTAAATAAAAAAGTCACGTCTGAACCGAACACGCGCCAGCGCGCCGCCTGGGATATCTATGATAACGCTGTGGATGAATCCCAGGCGGGAATAATGATATCTAATGTAAATACAGATAGATCAACTAACATAATATCTCGTAGAAATGAGAGAAACGAAACAGCGGTTGTTTCAGGTTTTCTAGATGAGAAAAAAGAGATTTCGGATGATTTAATACATTTATTAAACGCAGCATTTACTAAGTCGCTAGACAGTCCATCAAAAAGAGAATTTATGTTTTGGTGTATATTACTTCAGCTTTCTGACGTTTCTTTAGTGGACGAAAACAAGACTCCATTCTTTATGCAACAACGTGTTGTTGCCAGTGAAGAAATGCAAAAAAAGAAACTGCCCGGTATTGCTGACGTGTTGTTTAATGAATATATAAATAGATTAAATGATCATAGTTTTTTTATGGCAGCGCCAGGAAATAAAGTTTCTAACTTTTTTGAGAGGGCAAAAGAGGATCGCCCTGTAGCATTTTCAGTTGCTCCTTTGTCTAGTAAGGTGATTGTCACAAACTATTTGATCAAAAAAATAAAATCTAAAACCCTGGATACAAGAGCTGGAGGTCCGATAAAAAATGCATTTGATGACATAGCTAGCCTACAAGATAAAATTAACAGACTTCCTAATATGATGGATAATGCATATGAAAACTATCGCTCTGTTATATTTGATTTACTTGATAGAGTAAGTAGGACTGTGCCGGCTGACGGTAACGAGTACGCTCAATCAGCGGCTGAATTTTTTGCAAATCAACCACCGGGTAGATCTGATAGCTGGTCAGCTGTAATACAAGATTTTGTACATCCCGGCGGCGCTCATCAAGCAACACTTGAAGACGGTGCAGGTGCTTTTACGAATAGGGGCGCAACAGCTTTACAAACCAGTATACGTCTTGATGGCGATAGAAATACATATTATTGGGATACTCTAATCAATGGTCAAATAACCGGCATTCGCGGTAGGACTGCCGGCGGCGCCCGCGGAGCGTCGGGATTTGCGTCAGCTAAAATAAGAGATGGTGAAAGGCTCCACGAGAATTTTAAAAATTCTGCGTTAGAAGGGATAGCAGATCATATATTAAATTTTGATAGAAATACAAACATATTAATAATGCTTTCTGAAAATATTTGCGCCCAACTATTCTTTGGGTTCCCTGCAGAAGACTCTGGTTTAATGTTCGATCAACAATACTTATCATCTTTTGAGAGAAACGAAGAGGGCATACTCAGATACTTGAATTTAATAGATGATTCAGGAACCATTAGAATGACCCAAGCAGAATTATTCGATGTTGTTTGGGAATACTGCGTAATTGCTGATCAGCTTACCCAACAATTGCCAACAGTAAATCTAGAGTTTCAGTTTGATAGATCTACGTTCAGAGATCATATAGGGATGGCCCCAGAAATAGACGAAGAATATCATGACTTTGATTCCGTATATTCTCTTCAGCGAAGCACTAGTGAGTATAACGCTTTACTAAGATCTTCGCAGCAGGCTAGAAATAGATTAAATACTTATTTGCCACCAGCAATGTTCGAAGGTAGAGACGCAACATCTTCTGCTGCTGGATCAAAGAGCGGTAGCCACGAAGTTGCGCGTCAGCAAATAACGTTTGGTGGAACAACAGAGGCCGAAGCACTACAAAGAAAGCAGACTCTTGTAAATGATGTATTTGATCTTGCTGCACGAGCTGCTATATTTTTCCATTATGCTGAAAAAGAAATAGCCAAAGAACCAGAGTTCAGCTTAATTTTAAAAAAGGAAAATAACGATAGTACGAATGTATATACACAGTTGTCGGCAAATCTAAGATTAGGATTTTTAGATCATATTACTATTGATAGCGATTTTTCACGACATGCAATGAAATTTATGAAAGATGCTAATCCGAATAGTCATACTAGGAATGATCCTCGTCGAGCTCCTTATCTTCTTGCACCAGCTACAATAGATAAGTACGTAGGCTTAAAAACCTCTCAATTTAAATTTGACTTGACCGATAACCTTATGGGTCGTATAGGTGATGAGAACTTTAATTTCTCTGTTATTTCTGCTGAAAATGAGCCTGACGAAAATTTAGTGCCTTTTTCAAGCCGCGCTAGAGTTGTTTATCACCCCGACTATAAAGTAGATGAAGTGGCTATTCATGAAAGTCAGTGGGGCATAGATGAAGTAGAGCTTTTTACAAGTTTAGAAATTAACCCAAGATCATGCTTTGGGTTTGTATATAATCTAGGTGTAAATCAAGCAAATAATACTGCTGTAGATAGTCAACATTTTAATTCCAACTTTGCGATTAATAACGCTGGCATATTGGAAAATGAACAACGTCGTGGCGATAATCTCCTTAATCGATTTGAGGGTCAAGGAGCTAGATTTTCAAACCAAGCGAATCCTATAGCTGCTGATGCAACAATGACATCTGGGTTTGGTTTTGATTATTTAAATGAATATTATTCTAAGCGCCTAGGTCTCACACCGCCAGCTATTTACACAAAGCTGTTGCAAAAAATTAAAGATCTACCAAACGCAATAGAGGAGATTAAGGGGACTACGTCAGTCACAGAATATAATAGGGTTGTTCATCAAACTCATGTTAATACTGCTGAGTTTAAAATACGCCAGCTTGAAGAGCCGGTAGAAAAAACAAGAACAAAAATTGTCGTAGAGTTTGCTGTTAAAAAACAGACTTATCAATTTGTGAAGGCTTTTCAAGTTGAGCCAAACGTTCCGTTAAGGGTGGGTGAACCATGGGACGGCCAAATTTATGGCTCCATTACAGCTGTTAGGCCCTATAACGCCCAATATGGAAGCTGGAGGTCACCTAGGCAATTATTTGCTCAATTAGCTGATACAGCTGCTACATTTCTTGACGCCGGTGACGTCCTCACCTTTAACGAAATGTACACTTATCCTGAAGAGACAAGGCTCGGTATTGTTATACGACAAGGTGCCCCAGCCTCAGTCGACTTAAACTCTCTTGGGAACTATGTGAGAGGCCGAACTTATGGACCGATTCCTGTTGAGGGACATCCCTATGAAGACATATACGGTAAACATAATTTTTATTGGCATATGAAAATGTTGTGTGCCACTTTAGGTAATAGTAGCGTTTTCGGGACAGATTCAAGCCACGATCCGTGGATAACCGATGATCACACCAATTCAACGACAAGGGCCAGCACCACCTTACAACACACTCAGATTGTAGATAATGGTTTACGACCGGGTGTAGAATATGATACTCTAGTTGCGAGGGCTAGGCGCTATTCAGCTGTTGATGGAGAAGTAACTCTAGGTTCCACCTTGTGGAAATTTATGACTAATGGGACGCATGCGAAAAAATACCTGGGTCGAGCCAGCTCTATAAATCCCGAGGGCTATGATGGTAATTTTTGGCAAGATTATTGGAGATGGGTTAGTACCGCACCGACGCCGTTAATCCTTCGCGCAACTACAAGAACTTACCCTGACGACGTTCATCCAGTTGCTTACTATCCCTCAGAAACTCCAACTGAGGCCGCTCAAACGATCTTTAGCACCCGTCTTCATGGCGAGCCTTATTTTTTCAAGGATAATGTAAAAAATAAGTGGTCATCGCTTTGGGAAGGTTCTCAAAATTTTCACTTTCATTATCCAGAATTTCATACTACAAATAAGATACTCGGCACTATAGGTCAAGCAGCAGATCCAAAGATCAGAGTAGAGTTTTATTTGGCTAAAAACGGAAACGGGGAATGGTCACATTTCTCTACAACACCAATTTATAATGATGAAACAAACCACCCAACTGCACGTCCTATTTCTAGATTAAGGGAGGGAGGTCATGATGCGTACCAGGCGATTTGCCTTCGACCCGACATAGTAGCCAAATTATTTTATAGATTTGTTGGTGGCTTTGATCCACGATATTATGGCCCATACGTACCAGGCCAGGGCTTGGTGGGCGATCAATTAATAGATGGATATAACGTAAATGATACGTTACCCTTTATCGAGATGGTTCCTTGGGGATCTTATCTCCAAGATGCCCTTACCCGCAACAATCTAAATGTTGGCCGACAAGATTTTATTTCTAAAGATAATCCTTATGAAAGAGAGATCACAACAGAGGAAATGCTGGGGATTACTACTCGTGATTTGGATCAACATTTTAGAGCTAAGTCTGAAAAAGTAACAGAAGCCACTCGGCCTTACGCAATACAGTACCTTGATAGCGTCCGCTGGGCCATAGAAACGTATATTAGCGAAAATGTTGAATTAAGTGCAGACAAACAAAAATGGTTAAGAAAAGTTATTGGCTATATGCCTTATTTTTATGAGTGGTCTATTGAGTACCCTTCTCTAGATCTTAAAATATACGTTGAGTCTGAAAAGATTGTAATTCCACCAGATGTGTATATAGATTTCAATTGGGATCTACTAAAAGCAAGAACAAATAGCTTTGCTGGACAACGTGCGTATGGTAGCGCGACCCGAAGTTACGAAGCACAGTACAGGGATGAAACAATAAGCAGGGTCTATAAATTAGAAAAAGAGTATCTTCAATTTCTTTATTCAATGTACGACTATGCAGATCTTACATCTAGTACTTTTACGGCTGGTATGACATTATATGAAGACGTTGTCAACAGATTTTCCGCTGTTCCCAATGAGGCCGATGGTAATCACAAAAACGCAATAATCAGATCTGATAATAAGTATATTTTAGATGAAATAGGTAAGTTTGTAGAGGGTAATGGTATAGTTGATGTAACACCAGATGTTATAGCTAACCTAGACTCTATATATCGACTATATTTAGAACAATATGAATCTAGTTATGCTAGTGATCCGGAACGTCATAAGGCTCGTGGATTAAAGATATTGCCGCTGGTCTCAACCCATACTCCATTTAAGATATCACCTTATGATATAAGAACCCCAACACAATTACGAAATCGTAATTCAAATAGCGATAACGATTCAATTGCCAATGAACTAACTAAGTGGAAGTACTATGAAGATAATCTGGTGATACCAAGGGGCGGCCCAGCATTCGAAGATGCAAAAACGCGAGTATGCTTTATAGGTATAGAGGCTGGCGAGCTCCATAAGATTTTGCACTCACCATCTCAAAACTACGGCGGCAAAAATAGGACTGAAGGAACATTCCGCCAAGCAATATACGATCCAAACAATAACACCGAGAGAAACTTGGCTCTTAGTAATAAGACCGAAAAATTTCAAGTTAAACTAGAGTTATTCGATTTCTTTCGACCGTGGTTAAGGTTTAAAAACACAAATAAAATTATAGTGAGTAGAGCGAAACCGTATAGAGTGCTTAGGCCACTAGAGTTTTCAGTGGGCTCTACGGGCTCACGAGCTGGTAATCTTCACGAAGATCATCTATGCTCACCTATAATCGATAATCTTTTAAAAGAACAGTATTGGAGAGAACCTGTTGCGGAAGAGTTGACAGTTACTAGTAATCAAGGAAAAAAACTTAGCGGCGGCTCAACTCACCTAAGGGGTTATGATATAATAGATATATTCTTAAAGGCGTACGCGAGTAACGTCCTTGGTCTAGATTTCTTTTCATTTATGATCCCAAGCTTAGGGACGACACCCCCTATTGCTGATTATCAACCAGATTTATCGAACCAAGGACAATTACCAGAAGAAAGAAATTATCAAGAATATCTAAACGAATATGCTGGTAAATTGATTACATTAATTCAAAACGCAGATGCTGGATCAGATTTTACTTCGATTAATCATTTATTGAAGTATTTTCTAGATAGAAAGAACCTTAGAGCCCAAACAGGGCAAGACATGATTCGACATTTTGATAATGTCGGTAGAGTAACGCTGATTCCTGGTGACGCTTTATCATTTGGATTACTGGAGAAAAATGCTGTTGACACCAGTGATCCTGAGCACCCGAAGTTATATCCTTTTAGGTTTTCTAAGCCTATTACAAAAAAGAGCTTAGTCGCTTCTGAAATATTAACTGCCGTGAATGAATACACCATAAATCCAATGAAGGAATTTAGGGATGGGTTTGCATTTGATAGGGTGGTCGGGATACCTTACAAGTTAAGCGATTTCAAATTAACAGATACATGTAGAGATAATTTAAATGGAGAAGAAATAGATATTAGTCAACTAAAGGGTTCTGCTAAGAATCGCAAGGTTTATAACGACGGTGATGCTGGCTGGAAACTAACAGAAGAATATTATAATGAATTATTAAAGAGCCTAACATATTTAGACAAGGATAAAAATGACGGAACTGTTTTAGATAATTCTCTTTATCCTTTGACTTTAAGGGCAACGATTTGCCGAATAGAAGAGGATTAAATAATGGCGAAAAAGGAAGATATCAAATATAGTTTTGACGGTATTTCTGCAAAGTTTTCGAAAGCAGTAGTAATTGCAATTTCAAAGCCCCCTAAGTGGAGATCACCGCTCAGCTCTGATGGTACAAATGACGAATTATTTGACGTAAAAAATTTAAATTTTGAAAATGTCTTTGTGTATAATTTCTATACTCAAGATGAAAGAACAAAGTATAATTTTAGGAATTCAACATTTAATGAAAGCCCAGATGGCTTGGTCGATAATATTTTGGTCGATAAGACAATTAGAGACATTACTGGTAAAAAGATTAGGGGTAGATCTCACATTTCTGAAGTGACTAGTAATATGATACCTTCCTACATAAGACTTTCGTGGGAGCCGCCTCCTGGATTTACCCATAATAGTAGGATTGCAGACAAATCTAGAATAGATGCCTTTAAGTATCTGGCTGGGTTATCTAGGGCACCAAAGGGCCAGACATATGAAATAGACCCTGTTTCTAGAGAAAATTTTGAATTACAACAACAGGACTATGTGCGAGCAACGAACGAGTATCTGGATATGTTCAGCTTTGATCCGGATGGATCATCTGTGAATAATTGGTTCGCAGAAGAAATAGACTCTACTCATTTCCAGAGAAGGATGGATTTTTTATATCAGGAAATTGTTAGCCCAGAAAAACATTATAAGAATTTTTCTGGACCTGGGGTCGGTACTGGCGAAGATCCCAATATAGGTGAAAACATACTAGACAGTACAGCTGATGAATTCAATAATACATCGATGGCGGAAGAACACTCTGTAGTGCAAGTGTACGATAGTGCTCTATTAGAAGATCTAAACTTTCCTTCTTGGGATAGGGCTTTGCCAGAGGACACAACTATAGTATTAAATACAGATTGGGCGTGGTCAATCGCTGGTGCTTCATCTAAAGCTTCTGGAATGCTGCTGGGGATGCAGACAAGGGTTAGAAATATAAAGTATTGGCAAGAAGTCTTGATTAAGTCTGGGACAGGTAAAATTGCACAGGTAGATTTTGATAATATACTAAAACCAACCGGTAGAGCCGCTGGGCCGCTTGAGCAAATAGTTGAAAATTCATTTCCATATGACATAGAGGATTTAAATAGGCATGCCGGCCAAACTGATTTAGATTTTAAGCTCGTTGGTTTTGTGATAGAGAAAACGCAACGCGTAGAAACTGAGAAGACTGAGAGAAAGCCCGAAGGTGAGCAAGACGAAGTGCAGTGGGCATACGAAAAGTTCCCATTAATTTTTGTACCTTGTAACCCAAATAACATAGTGACTAGTCATATAGACGCAGCAGTTAATTATGATAAAGAGTATGACTATACAATCAGGGCGGTTTTTTCTTTTAGTTTGAACGTTCCTGTTGAGGTTGATGGAGCTATTAAGAATTTAACATTTCATTATTTTTTAAATTCTCCACATTCAACAATCCTAACAGTAGAGACACGAGAAGTTCAACCTCCTCCTTATCCTCGCGATGTTTGGGCTTTTCATGAATACTATACTGGCGACGATGGTGCTCTAGCTCTACACTGGGCATTTCCCGTTAATAAGCAAAGAGATGTAACATACTTTGCAGTCTTTCGTAGAAGCTCGATATACGAGCCATTTCGACTATTACGAGTATACGATTTTAATTACTCTATCTCTAGTCCAGAGCAAAGTGCGGCAGAAATAAAAGCAAGAATATACGGGCATTCTCCTGGAGACTTTAATTTTTTTAATGAAGGTGAAAACGACACGAGGGGAAAAATAAAGCGCCTTCGGCCAGGCGAAGTTAACACCATGTTCAAAGACAAGGAATTTAAACCAAACACAGACTATATATACGCTGTTTGTGCAATAGACGCTCACGGTCAAATGTCAAACTATAGCGCTCAACTTAAGGTTCGTTTAGACAGTAGGTTATACAAATTAGACATAAGACAGATATCACCTCCTGGTGCACCGCTGGTATTACCTAACTTTTTTATAAAGACAAAGGCATTTGAGGATGTTGCGAGGACAGCGAATTATAGGAAAGCGACATTGCGTTTTCGTCCTGATTATAAGTCTGTGAAGGTCAATAACGCTGTTAAGAAATTAGTTCATGGAATTGATGAAAGACCAGACGCAGGTGGGGATGAATCTAATTGTTATTTTTTGCAAATAATAAATCCTGATCGCGCAAATGATATCGTACTAAGATATCAAATTAATGATAAGCTAGAATTAGAAAATGATGAAGAAACGCTGGCCGTTGTAGCACACTTGGCTGGCCTACCAAAGAACAATTTAAAGACTTAATTTTGGTTCTATGGGGTGGTACATTAAAATTTTACTGTTTTTTGTGCCTAAGTATATTTAGAAAGTATAAATCAGGAGAAAAATATGGGATTTTTAGATCACAGCACCAACAATATTATAGTAGATGCTGTTTTAACTGATTTGGGCAGAAAGAGGCTATCACAAAACGATGGTTCATTTTCAATTGTAAAATTTGCCTTAGGTGATGATGAAATTGACTATGAGATAATCAAAAAGTTTGGGTTGACAGTTGGGCGTGAAAAGATTGAGAAAAATACGCCTATTTTTGAAGCACAAACCAGTTCAAATTTAGGGTTAAAATATAAATTGCTGAGTATGTCAAGTCAGGTCGAGACATTTATCCCTAGTCTTGTAAACACCGGTGCGAGTAATGCAACGTCGACAGTCTTTACGGGCGCTAGCGCATTAACAAGAACACCTATGAATGAAATTGTTGTAAATCTATCTCAAACAATAGGTTCTGGTGGAGATATACAAGGCGGCTCTATTCCGATTGATTTACAAGAATCTGTTTTTATGATAAAGGCCTCAAATAGATTTCTGACAGTAGGGACAGGTGCGGGTGTATTACCAGCAGCTTATATTTCTGAAAGAGATCAGATGAGTACCTATAGGGTTTCAGCGAATGTTTCACGCGCCACCGGAGACAGTAGCAATTCTGCTACTCCGGGTCTATCAATTACACTTCGAGCCAAGACCAGTTTGAATCAGACTGTGTTTAATACGTTCGGTGATTCAGAGGGCGTAATAACGACTGTTGTAGTAGTCACAGGGTTGTTAACTGGAATTCAGCACCATATTACCGTACCCTTAAAGTATAGTTAATGATGTGCACAGTTTATAGTTTTAAGTTTTAGGGGATTATTTAAGTGGCTGTTTTTAAATCTTTGTTGAATAATGATGTTAAGACTACTAAGTCTATTTTGAATCAGCTGGTAGACATTGTAAGAGAAGATGTCTCAGGTTCAAATTCCAGAAAAAGTTACGAGGTTTTCGTAACATCTAGTTACGGCCCTGGCGTAACGTCTTCTTTGTATCAAACTGTTTTTGATCAAGACTTTAGTCTTCAAACGTCTAACAGTCTTTTCGATATTACTTTTGGCTTTTATCCTGAGTCGACCGAAGCCAAGGAGCCTACCACGGCTCCGGGCGCATTTATCACAGAGGATACGGCGGGTAAAAGAAGATATAAGCATACTTCTTTAATGATGAGAGAAAAGCAGGATATCTATAAGCAGTTTGCGGCAACACTTTTGGGTAATCCCACTGCTGTCTTTAAGGCTCCCTACTCAATGGATACATCAACAACGGTGGGTAATATCAATGCAGCGCTATTCATAAGTCTTCACAGACTATTTGTACGTGATGGTATAAAGAGGGAAACATTTGCAATGCGAATGAATTACCATATAAATAACGCCCTAGGTACCGGAGGGACCTTCACTGATAATTTGTTTCAGATAATGGGTAATACTGAACGAATTTATACTGATTTTGGTTCATCAACGAATAGACCTACCGCTGTAGGTGGTGAGGTTGGGAATATTGTTTATGCATCTGATACCAGTCAGGTTGTTGGGCTTATATTCTATGATCACGGCACAATAGTTCTGGATGTTGAGAAAGTGTTTTCTAAAACAGACATAGGTCATGGCAAAATAGACGCCATGACAGCTGCTGCGTCTTCTGGCTCTGCTGGTAGCGTATATAGCGCTGCCGGCGCAATACCAAGAGGTAAAGCCTTGTTCGGTCCTCCGCTTAAGACAGCTGGTGGAGCCCTTACATTCGGTGCAAATGGACCGGGTGATGCAACAATCCCAGCATCTGCTATTACTGCAGGTGGTACTATGTGGCCATATTTTTGGACGTCTGGTTCAATTGACAATATTGTTGATCACATATGTGTAACAAGATTTGGTAGTGATGCTGGTACAGCAATTACGTTCCAAAATGCAACAGAGATAAATTCTACGATTTACTTTATTAGAGCGCAACCTGACGAATTTAATTATTCTTCTAATCCAACGTACGTAGCTTCGAATGGACAGATTATTGTGACAGACGATTCTGTTAACAGTCTTAGTAAGCCATTCTCGTATATCACTACGGTGGGCCTTTATGGCGATTATGATGACTTATTGGCTGTCGCAAAGGTTTCTAGGCCAATAGAAAAGAATGATGAAAAAGATCTAACGATCAGAGTAAGGTTAGATTTCTAAGAAGGGGATAAAATGGCTCTAATCCCTATTCTACCCGAGGACATAAAAGTCAGTTCGGTGAAGGTTCATCCGAATCAGCATTTTGTTTCGTCTTCTAACGGCGGAATCAAAGGCGACATATTTTTGTTTGCTGAGAGAAGTCAAACCTTAAAAGAAATTACAAGCGAATTAGAAGAATATACTTTTGATATTAAGTCAACACTTTCCGTAGATGATGCAGGATTGACAATAAGGAAAGATCAAAAAAGGTCTAGACACGATATATCTGGGCTTGTTGATAACTACTTTATAAATCTAGGAAAACTAGCTGGCTCTCTTGATAATACCAAAAAACTAATAGTCTATCGTTTTGACATGCCTCATCGCTTTAATGCGAACACAATAAGAAAATCTGTTTTCATTAAAAATTTGTTACCCTTTTACCAAGGTGAGTATGAAAGACCAATGTCATTTGGGTTTTCAAATTATCATAGCTTAAATTTCTTTACTTCTTCTGCTGCATTTCCCTCAAACGTTCCTAGCAATACTGCTCTAATTTATCCAATACCCAGTAGTGGTAGCAAACCATCTAGGTATTATCCATCTGGATCATTTAGCTTTGAATTCTACGTGAACCCTAGATACACTACAGATACGGCGAGCGATGCATATACTCCTGGGACTATAATGCACTTACCGAACTGTTACGCAGTATCGCTTGTGTCTGGATCTCATAAAGATGAGCTAGGTCGCCCAAGATCATTTAGATTAATGTTACAATTAGGAGATCATTCTGCACTTCCACCGTCTAAAGTTTATGTCGATCCAAAAGATGCCGCAACGGGTAGCATCTCTACAAGAACATTCATTTCTGCAGACGGATTTTTGGAGAAGGATAGGTGGAGCTATTGTGCGATTAGATGGGGTGGCCCAACTCAAAATGATTATACTGGAAGCTTTTATATAAATGGTCAAAACGCAGGTAACTTTGTAATTCCAGATACTGATCTATCGTTTGGCCGTACGGTATTTACAGACGCAAACGACATCCCTTCAGCTTTGCTAATAGGAAATAGGTATAGAGCAAGTAATAATCTAAGCGTAGATGATGATGATTTAATCACAGTCGTAGATGGTGCTTCTTATACTCCTGCTGTGCCCAATACCCATGCTTCTGGAAGTTTTAAAATAACATTAACACCAACAGCAAACCCAAGTAATAAGATAACCAGAGAAATATTATTTCAAGCGCCAACAGGTAGCGTACCAACAGATATGGTCGCTCTTAATAACAGTTATACACCAGCCAATAATGTAACAAATTTAAAAAATGCGATTGTTGGTGCAGCAGTAGATCGCACAGGGGATTCTGGTTCAGCAGCAATGGCTACAATAATCTTTACTAACGAATTAGCAGCAAATAGTTCTATAACAATTATTAATTCTGCAAATGTTAGCAAGACCTATACAGCTGTTAACGATGGGTCCTCAAATTATAACGATGCCTCCGGCTCTAAATTTAAGCGTGGAAGTGCTAGTGGAACTGCTTCAGCCAAGGCTGCTATTGCGGCCCAAAGCCTGAAGGAGGCTATAAATGCAGCAGCTAATAGTTCAGGTGGCGGTCATGGTGGAACTATAGTCGCGACAAGCGCGGCTGGTAGAGTAAATTTAGTTCAAGCGACAAAAGGCATTGGCGGAAATAAAAATATTACAACTTCTCCATCTTCAATTACAAATGCAACAGTACCATCTGCATTCACGGGCGGTGTTACTATAATGAATCCTGCTTTAACGGGGTTATCTGCGCAAATAATAGGTAATGATATTAATCTTACTTATGGCGCCGGTCGAATAGACATTTTTGCATCAAGCTCAGTTCAGATTCCAACGCTGCAAAAGGCTTCGGAAAGTCATGGTAACTTTCTAACTAGTCTATTTAAGCCATCTTCGCAAAACCCTGTTTACGGTAATTCAAATTCTAGAGCTGCTAAGACTGGGTTTCTTTTTGATTCTGGATCAGCTGAGACTTTTGGGACCGTAAATTTATTGGGCGACATTACCGATGATGAAAATCTTACCCACTCTTTAGATTCACCTCTTAATGCAGAGTTGCAGGATATTAGGATTTTTAGTAGGTGGAGAACAGATAGCGAAATTAAGTCGACTGCAGAGACTGGATATTATGATTTTGGTGATAAGCATTTCTTGTTTTATCTTCCACCCTATTTTGTGCCATCGAGTTCTGTGCGCCAAATGTTGAAAACAGTAACTCAAACGCATTATTCGAGTAGTCATACGCCGTTTAATCTTGATCTTTCATTTGGCCAGGGCGGTCGATTATTGAATTTAGAAAATTTTACTTATGATTTAGTAACCGGTACTCAAGCACGTTGCTATAATTTATCAGCGACCCCTCCTTCTGGGACATGGTCTGATTTTTCTGCTGATGATTTTGACTTTATGCCTGCAAGCGACGCAATTTTACTTAAGCCAGAAAATAGAAAAAGAAATTTAACAATATTACCAAGCGATCTGGGCCAGCTGAAACCAGGCCTCAGCTTCCTTGATGCTCAAGTGTCTAAAATAACAAATAAGCAATCTGATTTATTTTTCGTAAATGATCAAAAGCAGCCTGCAAAGGGTATGGTAACACTTAGGGACATGATTTCTATGGGCGCTCAATATAACGAACTTGTTTCTTTTGACGAAGAAACTGGAAATATTGACTCTATGGTGGATAGTTTATTCCCAAGTATAGAGGTTGCAATTCCAGTAGACATGGACAAAGACGGTACAGCAGACTTTAAAGAAATTGCTCACTCTAAAGCGTATGGTCAACAAAGCGCAATCGGGTTAACTGTGCTAAATAGGACCCGCGATGTAAACTCAAGTGAAATTATGTTTTTGGATATATCTAATATATTCTACGGGGATATGATCAAGCGTGAATCATTTGTTATGCATGATCCATATGTCACTGGGTCTGCAGGTAAGATCAAACTAACATTTAGGGATAACGGTACCGGTGGTCTATATAGGTGTGACGCTTCTGGTAGTCATCCGACATGGTCTTCTGCTGGAATTATTCTTTATGAAGAGGGTATCGCGTGCCTAACAAATCCGACAATCCCAGCGTTTGGAGCTCAGCAATTTACAACAACCTTTAAGGGTGATAGAAATTTGCACATTTTGGAAATGAGGGTTCCAATTGATGCGGAAGAAGCTAAGATTTCTTCAAACCCGACGTACAAAAAATTGTCCCCCACTGATTTACCTTCTGATCGTGAAATTGGGTGTAACTTTATTACAAACATGTTCATACATGATGAAAACCTCAACGTAATAGGTAAAGTGAATCTTTCTAGGCCAATAGTCAGAAAAGACGAAGATAGATATGTATTTAAGTTTAAGATGGACTTCTAATTATTATAATTTTTTATGATTTTAGGGCTTGATATATCTACATCCACTATCGGCCTCTGTGTGGTTAATACCACCGGTGCCGTAACTCTTTTAAATTTTTTAGACTTATCTAAGGAGAAGTCCTTATTTGGTAAAGCAGCAAAATTTAAAATAGCGCTTCAAAAAATCTACAATGATTACTCAATAAGCGATATTGTTATAGAGGAAAATCTCCAGGCTTTTAGGCCTGGATTATCCAGCGCTAAGACAATAGTCACATTAGCAAGGTTTAACGGAGTCTGTACTTATATCGCTTCTGAGGTTTTTGGCATAAATCCAGAGTTTATGAATGTAAATGCAGCAAGAAAGCTAGTCGGCATAAAGATAAATAGAAAATCTAAGAAGAGCACTAAAGAGCAGATATTAGAGTTTGTGCAAAATAAAGACTCAAGCCTTCAATGGCCAACAAAGGTTTTAAAAAGCGGCCCCAGAAGAGGAAATGTAATTCTTGTAAAAGAGTGTTATGATATGGCTGATGCATATATCATCGCACAAAGTGCAGTAATACAGGAAGAACATTGTCAAGAACAGAAAAAATAACTTTTCTCAAAAGAGCATTTTCAAAGATAAGATTGACATCTAATAATGATAATGTAGAAGTTTCGTGCCCAAATAAAAAATGCAAATCATTTAATTCTTCAAAACTTAAGCTGGTAATACATCTAGAAACCCAACAATATAACTGCTGGGTTTGTGGAGAGTCTGGTATAGGCGTAAAGAGATTAATTTCGAAATATAAGAACTCGCTAATTTCAGAGGCCGCATTAGTATTTAAGGGGTTTTCAAAGTCTAAGGAGGTTGAATCCGAACAAGAGTATCATATAGAGTTGCCAGATGGCTTTATTTTACTCGCTGAAGCACGAGGGCACCCAGATCCAGATGTTAAGGCATCTATTAAGTACGCCGAGCTTAGAGGGATGTCTACACGTGATTTATGGTACTTTAAGATGGGTACTGTTTTAAATGGCAGGTTTAGGAGAAGAGTGATTATTCCTTCGTTCGATGATCAGGGCGATTTGAATTATTTCGTTGCTAGATCTGTAAGTAATATGTCAAGAATGAAATATATTAATTCCAAAGTTCCAAAAAAGGATGTAATATTTAACGAAATAAATATAGATTGGAAATCTGAGTTAACGCTTGTTGAGGGCCCATTCGATTTAACAAAGGCTAATGAAAATGCGACTTGCTTACTTGGGTGTACTTTAAAGGAAGACCAGATATTATTTAAAAAGATAGTAAAGAATAATACTTCGATTTGTCTTGCATTAGATCCGGACGTAATTGATAAATCGCATGAGATTGCTCGCTTATTAACATCTTATGGTATAAGCGTTCGAATTTTGGATTGTTCTGGCTATGAAGATGTGGGTGCAATGTCGAAAGAAAATTTTTACGAACGCTTACAAGCTGCCAAGCCATTTGGCAGAGATGATAGACTTTTGGGTTTGATATCATCTATTAGATCTGGATCAATAGTCTAAGGTATTTTTTAATGGGATTTAAGTGCGCTCACTTTGCTGATATACACTTTCGTGGTCTATCACGTCATAACGAGTACAAAGAAGTTTTTAATAGCGTATTCAAAGAGTTGTCGGGCATGGAGCTTGACGCTATTTTTATTGGCGGAGATATTGTACATTCTAAAACCCAGGGAATATCACCTGAATTAATAGATGTGCTAGTGTGGTGGTTTAAAGGATTGGCAGAAATTGCTCCTGTTCATGTAATATTGGGAAATCATGATGGCTTAATATTGAACAAGGATAGACAAGACGCGATTACTCCTATAATCCAAGCGATTGGTGATGATAGAATATTTCTATACAAGGATTCCGGAACATATCGTTTAGAGCCACACGGGGTAAGCTGGTGCGTATTTTCATGCTTTGATGAAGAGTCATGGTCAACTGTCAAACCAGACCCAGAGACAATAAATATCGCCCTTTTCCACGGTCCAGTTCAGGGATCAAAAGTAGACAGTGATTGGGAAATAGACGAGCCAAACCAGATTACTGTGGATTTCTTTAGAGATTTCGACTTCACTTTTTTAGGTGATATTCATAAGTCTCAATTTTTGGATCATGATAATAGGGTCGCGTATTGTGGTTCAACAATTCAGCAGAATTATGGCGAAGATCTTGAGAAGGGATTTTTGGTTTGGGATATAGAGGATAAGGATAATTTTTCTACTAAATTTTATCCTGTTAAAAATAGATTTTCTTTTTACACAATTCCATGGGCTGGAAGCGTTGAAGAGACACTCACTAATATCACTGAAGACATGACATTCGGTCGTTTTCGAATTAGATCAAGTAAAACAATTCCTCAAAGCGAAATAAAGCAATTATTTAATGAGCTAAAAGAGTCATATAAAGCAGCAGAAGTAGTTTTTAAATGGGATATAGAGGAAAATAAAGACGATATTATAAGCATAGGAGATACGACACTTGATAAGAGTGATCTACTAAATCCTGCTACCCATGTTAAGCTTATGGGCGACTATACTAAGACATTTGTTTTAAGTGACGAAGAAAGAGAAATACTAGAGTCAATGACAAAACGAATTGCCTCCGAGGCTGCTCGTGGTGAATCTAGAAAAAATCTTAAATGGTCATTAAGAAGATTAAATTTTGATAATACTTTTGGGTATGGCACTGGTAATAAAATCGATTTTGAAAAAATGAATGGAATAACAGGCATTTTTGGTAAAAATAGAACTGGGAAATCTTCAATTCCTGGAACAATTATGTACGGCTTATTCAATTCCACAGACCGCGGCGCGATTAAAAATCTTCATGTAATTAATTCTAGAAAAGGGTTTTGTAAGGTTGAGATTGATTTAAATGTCAATGGTAAACCCTATAGGGTAGAAAGGCAATCAGCAAAGCACACCAGCAGGGCCGGCAAAACATCAGCCTCCACCGCGTTGAATCTTTGGAAGATTGATGCTGCTGGTAATAAAGTTGAAGACTTAAGTGGCGAACAAAGAAGAGAAACTGAAAAAGATTTAAAGGCGCTTGTTGGTAATGCTGATGATTTTTTATTGACTTCTCTGGCTAGCCAAGGCTCAATGAACAACTTTATTAAAAATGGAGCGACGGTTAGAAAATCGATTCTTACAAAATTTTTAGATCTTGGTATTTTTGATAATATGTTGAATATTGCAAAGAATGAATTTTCTGAATTAAAGGGTTCTATGAAAAGTGCGCCAGATAGAGATTGGGCAACAATTATCAGAAGTAAAAGACTAGAGCTTGAATCATTGACAAGCGATAGAGATGAAACAGAACAACAATGCAAAAAAGTTAGAGAAGAAATAGACAGTATAAAATTGCTGTTGGCTACTCATGAAAACTCTGAATCGTTTACAGAGGATGAGATTGAAACGCAAGAACAGCTACTAAAAAAGCTAAAATCGAGAAGCGATATTATGAAGAATAAAATTATCGCGGTTTCTGATGAAATTTCTGAAATTGAAGGCAGGCTACAAAAAATTGCTGCGCTAAGAGAACAATTTCCAGTTGAGGAGCTAAAAGAAAAATTAATACAACAAAAAGAGATTGAAAATAGCCTACAAAATATTCAATACTCTTTAGAGAAAGAAAGAACTTTATTAAAGACGCAGAAAAAACGAGCTAGTACGCTGGAGGTTGTTCCTTGTGGAGACGCTTTTCCAACATGTAAATTTATAAAAGACTCTCATATTTCTAAAAAGAAAATACCAGATCAGGAATTACGCGTAAAAGAAATATCTGATAATTGTTCAGCTATTAAGCGAAATTTAAAAAAAATGTTGGGTGAATCTCTGGAAGAAAAAGTCAAGAAATATGATGATATTCTTAAAAGCGAGTCTGATCTAAAGCTTGAGCGGGGTAATAGCCTGGTGTCTTTAACTGAGCTTGAGGTTGATGATTCTAATTTATCACAAACGCTTGTAGAAGAAAAAAAGAAATTGTCTAAAATGAAATTAAATGCGACACAAGGCTCTGAGACAAAAGAGATATCTAGGCTTAAGGGTACGCTAAAGACTCTTACAGGAAGATCCAACTTTCTAGATGCTGAAAAACTTCGATTAAGCGAAAAAATTGGATTAATTCAACAACAGCTAGTCGATTCCGAAGAAGAAAGACTAAAGTTTGCAAATATGAAAAAGCAATGGAACGCATATCACGCATTCCTGCAGGCTGTTGATAAAAAAGGAATTCCATTAAAAATAATGAGCGTCCAATTACCCGTAATCAATTCTGAAATAGAGAAAATTTTGCACGGTGTAGTTGAGTTCACTATAGAAATTGAAGCTGATGATTCGACAAACGCTCTAGACGTTTTTATAAATTATGGAGATTCTAAAAGGATTATAGAGTGCGCGTCAGGGATGGAAAAAATGTTATCATCACTAGCTATTAGGGTTGCATTAATTAATGTTTCTAATTTACCGAAGTCAGACTTACTTATAATTGATGAAGGTTTCGGTAGTTTGGACGAAGGAAATATCGAGGCATGTAGTAGGCTACTGGTTGCATTAAAAAAGTGGTTTAGACACATTTTCGTAATATCCCATATTGACGCAATTAAGGATGTTGTAGATAATGTTTTGGATATTAGGAGTAAGGGTAAAAACTCTTTAGTTGTTCATGAGTAATTTTATTGATATTTATATAAGTGAAAGAAAGAAGCCGGTACCTGTATCTTGTGAGATTTGTGATAATGTGCTACAGTCTCTTGAAGACGCAGTTTGTGCCTATAATGAAGGTAGTTGTAAAGATTGCTTTATTTCCTTTGTGGAGCCTAATAGAAATATGTTGGGTGAAAATTGGAAACCAAGCAAAAAAGAGATAGATGATTGGTTATTAAAAAAGAATGTACAGTTCAAACCTATGTATAAATTCTTTTAGGAGAAAAAAATGTTAAGTTCAAATGAAATAAATATCTTGGGGCAGGTTTTTAATCATAGCTTTGGCTATTCTAGCGAAACAATGAAAGTAACCTCTAGCATCCATGGTGATAGTCTTGTTTTAAAATATGTTGCCGTAATTCAATTTGCGAGTGAAGCTTCCATGGAACAGCAAAAAGCCCAATATGAAAAAGAGGCTAATGATTGTATCGCTGATGCGTTAAAGAAGATGAAGGCAGAATTTAGGGAAAAAGCTGAAAGATCGATTAAGGTTACTGAGGAATCACGAGATGACTCTGTCGAGCTTATAAGCGTTTCTGCTCATACACCTAGAAAGTTGGCGTATTATCGAATGAATGTTCATTTGAAAGTCGAATAAATGCCACCTTCCACCAAGCAGCGGCAAGTCAAAGAAATAATCAAGTGCGGAAAAGATCCAGTTTACTTTTTTAATAAGTATGTGAAAATACAGCACGCCACAAAAGGCACTTTGCCTTTCAACACTTATGGTTTCCAGGATGAATGTGTTAAGGATTTTAATGACAACCGCTTTAACGTCATTGTAAAAAGTAGACAGCTCGGACTCTCTACGCTAGTTGCTGCTTATGCTGTTTGGTTAACTATTTTTTATAAAGATAAAAATGTTTTAGTAATTGCAACTAAGCTAGCTGTGGCTCAAAACTTTATTAGAAAAGTTAAGTTTGCCATCCGATCTCTTCCTTCCTGGCTATTAATGCCAGAAATTATATCTAATAATAAGCAGTCTTTAGAATTCTCAAATGGCTCTATCGTAAAGGCTGTTCCTACGTCTGAGGACGCAGGCCGTTCTGAGGCTCTATCATTATTGATTGTAGATGAGGCTGCGTTTGTTAGAAATTTTGATGATCTTTGGATGGGTCTATATCCTACACTTTCAACTGGTGGTCGTGCGATTATATTATCTACGCCGAATGGTGTAGGTGGACAATACTACGATATATATACTCAGGCTGAATCTGGAGATAACGATTTCCATCCGATAAAGCTTCCATGGGATGTTCACCCAGAGCGCGATGATGAATGGTTTGATAAAGAAACAAAAAATATGACCAAGCGGCAAATAGCGCAAGAGCTACTTTGCGATTTTCAATCATCTGGTGAAACGTTCATAACGCAAAAAGATATTGAGTTTTTAATGATGTCAATTAGGAACCCCGTTGAGCGATGGGGCCCTAACAATGGCGTGTGGGTCTGGAAATATTCTGTACCTGGTAATAAATACGTAATAAGTGCAGATGTCGCTCGTGGCGATGGTGGTGACTTTTCTACATTCCACGTTATTGATACTAACGAGTCTGAAGTTGTTTGCGAATTTAAGGGCAAAACACCTCCCGACCAATTTGCGATTGTTTTAATGGAGGCCAGCAAAAGATATAATAACGCTACAATTTGTCCTGAAAGCAATACATACGGTTATGCTGTTTTAATGAAGTTAAAGGAATTAAAGTGTCAAGAAATTTATTTTGAAAAAGACAAAGATAGAATTTCTGCTCTTTATGGTGATGGTTCAATTTCAAAAGCGGGGTTTTCTACTCAAGGGCCATCAAGATCGAAGATACTAACAAAACTTGAGGAAGTAATAAGGAATAAACAGATTAAGGTATATTCTTCTAGATTTTATGAAGAAATGAAAACATTTATATGGAAAGGTTCAAAACCCCAGGCTATGAGGGGTAAAAATGATGATCTTGTAATATCTTTGGCCATTGGCATATGGTTATATGATACATCTAATTTTCATTCTAAAAGCTCTGCCGATGTTAATAAAGCGATGCTAGCAGGATTTGGATCTGAATCAAATTCATTTGCTGGTTCTGTAGGCTCTTCTTTTGGTAATGAATACTTAAATAATGTTTTGAACACTCAACGCGCTGTCCCTTATGATAAGGTATCGCGATTTATGTCAGGAAGCATAGACACAGAGTTTAAATGGTTATATTAAATTTTAAAGAAAGCGATAATTTTAATATTATAGCATAGAGTGAGGATATGGCAGAAAAAGAAAAAAATTTATTTCAAAAATTAACTAGGTTATTTAGAACCGGTCCTGTTGTTAAGCGAAAAATAAAGACGTCTGCAACGGGCGGCTCAAAGTCTTCTGCTGCGCAACTTTTTAAGCGTGCGCATAGTGATATTTATAATAGCACATTAAGCGCATACGGTTCTTTTGATCGTATGGCTAGATATAGTGATTTTAGTGAGATGGAGGCTACTCCAGAACTCGCATCAGCATTAGACATTTATTCTGAAGAGACTGTTTCCCCTGATGAGCATGGTAGGGTATTGCATATATACTCTGATGATCCCCAAAAGCAAGAGTTGTTGAGCACTTTATTTCATGATACCATAAACGTTGAATTTAATCTTGTTATGTGGATCAGGAATTTAGTCAAATATGGCGATTTCTTTTTATTCAATGATGTTCATCCTGAGTATGGCATTATTAATACCTACCCGATCCCAATAACAGAAATTGAGCGTGAAGAGGGTTTCGATCCTGAGAACCCCGCAGCTGTTAGGTTCCGCTGGATAACACAGGGAAACGCTATATTGGAAAACTGGCAAGTTAGCCATTTCCGTCTTTTGGCAAATGACGCATTTTTACCATACGGTACATCTGTTCTAGAATCTGCGCGTAGAATTTGGCGACAATTAATCCTTATAGAGGATGCGATGCTTGTTTATAGAATAATACGGGCTCCCGAAAGACGTGTTTTTTATATTGACGTAGGTAATGTACCCCCCGAGGATGTTTCGAATTATGTGGAGCAGGCAAAAGCCGCGTTAAAAAAGAGTACCGTCACCGCCAGCTCGACCGGTCAAGCAGATCTAAGGTATAACCCGATGGCAGTCGATGAAGATTATTATATTCCCGTCCGCGGTGGTGATAGTGGCACTCGAATTGATACATTGGCTGGTGGTCAAAATGCAACAGCTATAGAAGATGTAGAGTATATACAAAAGAAACTATTCGCAGCGCTTAAAATTCCAAAAGCGTATTTGGGTTATGATGAAGACATTGGCGCCAAGGCGACTTTGGCTCAAGAAGACATTAGATTTTCTAGAACGATACAAAGGATTCAAAAAACAGTTATATCCGAACTTAACAAGTTAGCGATGGTCCATCTATATTCTCATGGGTTTGACGGAGAAGATCTTTTAGATTTTGAATTGAGGCTCTCAAACCCATCATCAGTTGCTCAGCTTCAAAAGCTTGAACTAATTAGCACTCGGTTTGATATCGCCGGTAAAGTACCCGAGGGTATGCTCGACAAAACTTGGGTTCGTAAAAATGTTCTCGGGCTTACTGACGATCAAATCGAAGGTGTTCTTGAGGGTCTTAAGAAAGACAAGCAAGATGACGCTGATCTTGAAGGCGGCGGTGATGCTGGTGGCGATGATGCTGGTGGCGATGATGATGAGGGAGGTCTTTTCGCCGTTGATCAAGGTGACGACAGTAAGCTTATGACAGCGCTACCCGTAACAGCGTCTACGGAGAGGTCACAATTTTTAGAAGCTGATGAAGATGAAGATGAAGATGATTTACTCTTGTCTTTAGACGACGAAGATGCGCCCTTAAAGGCCCAAGAAAAAATGAAAAATGTCTGGGGCGGAGAAATTAAGCAAAGAAAAGATAAAAAAACATCTGCGTCAAGTGATATGCCAAATTTTGGTAATATGACGATGAATAAACGAAGCCAAGACTCAATGCGTCAACCATATAATAGAAGGCAATTAAATTCCTTCGAAGCATTTGAGAGAGATTTAGATAAAAAAGCATCTACCGGCCCAGTTATGTCACCTGATATTTTAAACATTTTAAGAAATATCGACAAATCTGGACTACTTAGTAATAAAAAGTTAGTTTTAAATGAGTTAAGCGACTCAAGTGAGCCTGAAAGTAATGAAGGTTCGAGTTAAATTTGACGAAGGGAATACAATGCCAAAGAGCCACAACAAGAAAAGAAACGTCGGTATTATTTTTGAGCAGCTAGTGAGATATGCTTCATTAGCGATAATAGAAAATAACCAAGATAAAGCTGCGAAGGTTCTTAAAATAACCAACAAATATTTTAAGCCAGGAACAGAGCTGTATAGGGAGTATCGTTTATTTAACGCCCTATATAGTACAACAATGCCATCTGAGAGTTTGGCAACTAGGATTATTGGTGAAGCAAAAGAGGCTGCTAAGTCATTCGATGCAGCTAAACTTTACAAAGAAAAATCTTCTTTGATTCACGAAATAAATTACGCCTTTAATGATCCAAAATTTTATTCCCAAAGGGTGTCAAGCTATAAAACGCTAGCCACCATTCAAAGACTTTTAGAAAGCTGGCGTTCAAATGAACCCGATATTGATTCTCAAGCGATTTATGAGGCAAAGCTACATAACTGGTTAGTGCAAGAGAAAAAAGTTGCAAATATCTCAGAGCTAAAGACGGAGGATGTAAATAATCTAACTGTCAATATTATGACTAAAAAGTTTAATGAAGCATTTACTGATGAGCTATTACCTGAGCAAGCCAGCTTATTACGAGACTATGTTTTCTCAATGGACAAAAAAGATAAGATCGCTAAGATTTTTGAGGGTAGAAAAAGAAATTGTCTTAGTGAGCTTAAATCATATTCTTTGACTTGTGATAGTGAAGTTGTTAAGTCCAAGGTCGCTTTAGTCAGAGAGAAAATTGAAAGTTTGCCAATAGAAAATATTAATGATGATGTTGTTTCACGTTATTTAACGGTTATGAAACTAAGTAATGAGTTAAGGAGCTAAAAATGAGTAGAAAGCTACTGACAAATTGGTCACAATTTGAATATTCACCTGAAATGGTGAATGAATCAAGATTAGAGAACGACGGTAAGGTTATCTTAAAAGGGGTATTGCAAAAGTCAGGAACCTTAAACCAAAATGGCCGTGTGTATCCTAAGCCAATCTTGGAAAGAGAAGTTAGGAACTATCAAAAGTTTATTCAGGAAAACAGAGCGCTTGGTGAATGCGATCACCCAGATAGCAGTGTTGTTGAGCTCAAGAACGTTTCTCACATTGTTCGTGAAGCCTATATGGACGGCGACGTCTGCTATGGAAGCGTAGAATTACTTGATACACCAGCAGGTAAGATTCTTCAAAGTTTAGTAGAATCAGGTGTAACATTAGGTATTTCGTCTCGAGGCGTTGGCTCAACAAAGCGAAGTGGTGATCACCAAGTTGTTCAAGATGATTTTCAATTAATCTGTTGGGACTTTGTTTCTGAACCATCAACCCCTGGTGCTTTTATGATGAATGAAGGTAAGGAAATAAATGAAGCTGAGCTAAACACATTCTTTAACAAGTCTGACAGAATTGATAGAGTTTTTAACGACATCTTATCTTGGGAGGAAGAATAATGCCATTAGATAATCCAAGGTCCGGCGGCCCAAATCACGTCGCAGAATATCAGCTTAGTAGTATTCCTTACGCTAGGCAAGGTACTGTTGCTAATTTATGTGGAGCTGCAATTGCGGTTAATGTTGATCCACGCGAAGGTCAAACAACCAATGCAAATATGAGGGCTTTTACATTCCCCCGCGTGACTCGATGGATTTATATTGCAAACGGCGCCGGTGGTACTCTAAGAGTCCATTTTTCTGAGTTATCCGCCGCGGCTGATGGTCATGCCGATATTGGCGGCGCTGTTGTTAATACCGCACATAAGGCTATCGTAATAGCAGCTAGTTCTAATACTATCGTTAGGTTACCATTAAGGGTTTCAAAAATTTACTTTCCAGATGGCGATAATGGTAGATCAATCCAGATTATTGCTGGTTTAACAACTGTTGGAACTTCAGATTTTACTGGTCACATAGAACATTTTACGGATAATAATTGATATGGCTAAAGTAAGTAGGGCAGTTTTAAAGAGTTTAGTTAAAGAGTGTCTTGTAGAGATTCTTAGTGAAGGTCTTGTCGGCGCTAGCGAGCAAATTCAAGAATCAAAGCAGATTTCATCTAGAAGAACAGCGCCAGCCAAGAAAAGAAAGCCAGTAAAAAAGGACGTTATCCCTGAAACTGTTAAGGGGATAACAGATGATCCTTTAATGCAGTCAATTTTTGCTGATACTGCTAGAACAACGTTACAAGAACAAACAAACGCCGAAAGAAACCCTAGGGTGATTGCTGGCGACACAATTTCCACATCCGTAGCCCAGGAGGATCTTGGAGATCTTTTTGGAGAAGCTGCAAACAATTGGGCAAGTTTAGCGTTTTCTGAAAAGAAACTGCCCGGGCAGCATAAATAATATTATAGACTATTTTATTTGGAGCACATTATGAAAAAGTCGGTTAAGTTAACTCCTAGAATTCTTAGAAGAATGATTCAAGAAGAAAAAAGAAGATCTGTTTTTGAAACCCTAGAGCAGGGGAATGAAGATCCTGAAAAAGTTGATGCTGAAGAGGTTGAGGCTGGTGATTTAGCAACTGCGCTAGAAAAGGATTTAGATCATCTTAAGGCATTGAAGATTCAAGAAGCCAAGGCACGAAGAAGGCTAAAGAGAATCATAGAGAGTAAAAAAGTTCTGTTAAGAAAACTTTCTAAATAAGGAGAAAAAATGCCAACTCATAGACAAAATGTCGTTGAGGCTAAGGGTGGACCAAGTTCACGTGCACTCGGCGCTAGAGATGATAAAAGTATCCGGGCTTCCTTTCCAGGTTGCCCAACTTTCGAAATGAAAGATGATGATGTAAGGGCTCAATTTCAAGAGCTTGTACTAGATGGAAATGTAAACGACGAAGGCCATACCTTCGGACAAATGGATAGAGACTATACTGACGCTCCAAACATGGAAGAAGTCGAGACAGGCGGTGGCGGTTTACCGGCTAGCCCTTGGGTTCCTAATCCTGTATCACCAGGCGAAGGCTCTGCAGACCCAAGTGATCAAGCAGATCCACCTGAAGGCTTCGGTCAAACGCCTTCTTCAACTCCTTTTGTTGGAGTAGGTGCTGTTGAAAGTCCAAAAGGCACTTCCGAACGCGCAGGACGTCATACATTAGGTGACTATAAACTCGGTAAAGGCGTCGGCAACTAAGCGATGACCCAACCTGCCTCACTTGGCAATTTAGCACATGGTTCCCGCCCGGATGATCGGGCGGGACTTGGTTATGGCCAATCAAATCCTAGATTCCACAAAGACCGGCAAGCAGTTAATTCATTTCCCTATAAAGAGGAAGATGAGCATGAGGACGAGGATATATCTGATATCCCAATAGAGTTACAAGATAAATTAAGAAAAGTTGTTAGTGGCTATCTTGCGAGCGACTACCTTGCAGTGAAGGGTACTGATCCTTTTTATTACGCTGCGGGCAACACAAGGTTTCATGAAGCTGTTGGAACAAGTATCGCTCCAATGCCTGGAATGTATAAAAAAAGAACGCAGGTTGGAGGCGGTGTTAATTCTCCCAAAGCATTTTCTCCTGGCAGTTTACAGCAGACGGGTAGCACAATAGGATATAGTCATCCGCACGTTTCAATCGGTGCAGACAGAGACATTCATCACTCTGATATTGATCAAGAAGATGAAGAGCTACCATTAAAGAGAGTTAGAATGGTAATTAGAAAAATGCTGGAAGATGAATAATTTCATTTTTTTTAAGTAAAATAATTGAGAAATGGTAAATTTAACTTTCTAATCGATATTTACCATTTAGCAGACCATAGGTGGTGTTATGACAAGTAATCTATATGAACAAGCAATCGCTGAAGCAAAGCAGCTTAAAGAGATGGCGGAACAAAACGCTAAAAATAAAATTATAGAGGCGGTAACTCCTCGAATTAAGGCTTTGATTGAAGCGCAAATATTAGGCGAACAAGATGATGTCGCCGATGATGAGATGTCTGGTGTAGATATTGCGATGATGACTGATGACGAAGAGTCTGAAGACGTTGTTGATGACACCCCTGAAGAAGAGGTCCTCGATCTTGTAGATCTAGGTTCTCTTCCTGAAGACGAATTACTGGAACCCCCCGCACTGGAAGACGAGATGTCTGATGAAGTCGAACACGAAATCGAGAATACATCTGTAACAGTAAATGCGCAGGGAGACGTTAATATTTCCGTTGCTGAAGGTCGCGGTCGGAACCGCGTTTTGAGCAAGAACACTCGTTCAACCACACTGTCGGGCAAAGTAAATCTCACAGAAAATTGTAATTCTGTAAGACGCCAGGCGAAAAGGATGGATGCGATGCTTCAAGGCCTCCAGTTCAATAAGCTAAATGAAATGCAACGGACACTGATAAAAAAAGCATATCAGGAATTGCTTTCTGAAGCTTTGTTGATTAAGAGGCTGCTCCTTCAAGAGGGAGCAAACAACAAACTAACTACTTCTTATAAAGACATGATAAAGGAGATTAAGAAAATGACTAGAAGAAGCAGTGCCATCTTTCGCCGACTATTTGAGATTGACGAAATGGCAGATGAAATGAGAGAAGAAGATGAAGAACTCGCCGGTGAGGAAGAGATGGCAGATGAGATGGGCGACGAAGACGTAGGTGGCGAAGCCGACGTTGACGTTGATGCAGCTTCATCAGCTCTTGAGGATCTCGGTGTTGCTCTCGGACTAGACGTTGAAGTCGGTGCCGAAGAGGGTGGCGAGGAAGAAATGGACGATGAGATGAGTGATGAAGAGGAAGAGGAAATCGACCTTGGAGAAATCCACTTAGGCGAAGCCGACGAAGAAGATGAAGAAGATGAAGGCGCTCAAGACGAGGTTTACGAAATTGATGAGAATATTCTCCGTCGTGAAATCCGTCGCCTCCGTAGACTTCGTGAGTCCGAAGGCGTAGACGCTGCAGTGCTTGATGATTTTGGCGGTGGTGATGATGAAGGTGATGCTTTCGTCGACGTCGACGAAGATGATCTTATTAACGCGCTTGCTGATGAACTCGGTTCTGTACCTAAGGTCGCATCCGAGTCACGTCGTCGTAGATTTGCATCACGTCGTTCAAATCGTCGTGCAGCAAAATTGCAAACAGAAAACAAGAAGTTGCGTAAGCAGCTTTCAGAAATGAATTTATTTAACGCTAAGCTTTTATATGTGAATAAACTGATGCAGAATCGTAATGTGACACAGAAGCAGCAGCGTGCCATTGTCGAGGCTCTTGATAATGCCAAGACTATTCGTGAAGCTAAGTTCCTATATCAGGGACTTGCTAAGTCTCTCGTTAAGAAAGGTAACAGAATTAACGAGTCAACCAATCGTCAGAGATTGTTGTCATCCGCTAGTAAGCCAACTCGCCGCGGTTCCGCCGCTCTTAATGAGGACGCAGTAGCATCACGATGGGCAACATTGGCTGGCATCAAGAGATAACAACTTATTTAATATAAAAGGAGAAAAATAAAATGAGTTTTTCATTAGATACGTTGACGGAAGGTATCAAGGCACGCAATGTGGGTCAGGGTAATCGTCGACTATTAGAAAAATGGGGACGTACGGGTCTCCTTCGCGGTTTGGAAGCTACCAACCGTGAGAATATGGCTACCCTTCTGGAAAACCAGGCGGGTCAGGCCCTTCGCGAAGCTTCTGCCCTCGCAGGTGGAGCTAATTCAGACATTCGCGGCTTTACGAACATTGCATTTCCAATCGTTCGTCGCGTATTCGGTTCATTGATTGCCAATGAGCTTGTTTCAATCCAGCCAATGAGTCTTCCTTCTGGTCTGCTCTTTTACTTGGATTACACATATGGCTCAGGTGTTGGTGCTGACGGTTCTCTGACTGAGAATGCTTATGATGCTGGCCAGTCAATCTATGGTTTACCAACAAACCCAGGTAAGAACGGCCCAGCTCAGGCAGTCGGTGGTCAGTATGACCTTGCTGGTTCTGGTTACTCACGTCCGCACAAGAAATTAACTGCTGCTGCGATGAATGACGTTGAGGCAACCGTAGCGTTTAAGCCAGGTACACAGCTTAGTAACACTGATGCTGTATCTGCTAGTAAGCTGGTTTCTGCTGATTCTGCATGGATCAGCTACGACCCACAGATTCAGGCCTTGATTGACGCCGGCGGCGACGCTGGTAACTTTGGTCTCTTGTCAATTCCAATTGCGGTTTTCGCGGATGCTGACTTGGATCTTATTCGAGAAATCGCTTTCTGGGAACATGACGATGATGGAACAGACTTCTACGTCAATGTGGATGCGTCAATCCAGGGTGGCGAAGGTATCTTCAACGTTCGTCGTTTGACACGACTCTTAAAGGGTACTCTGGCTGAAATTCAGGCTGCTTCCAGTCCTGCAGATCTTCTCTGTGGTAAGGCTGAGGCTACTCACGTTCTTCTCGTTGTGAAGCTTGGCGCAGCAGCTACTCAGTTTACTGCCGCTGACTTCGGTGACGGTGCTAACGCTGAGTACGGTCTCTCTTTCGTTGAGAAGGCTGGTACAAACCAGAATGATCTTTCATCAGTCGTTTCACCTGCTTTCGAATCAGCGTTTAAAGTCTCTGACGGTGATGGTAACGATGTTTCTGGTATTCCAGAAATCGACATCAAGATTGAGTCCGTCTCAGTCGTTGCTCAAACACGTAAGCTCAAGGCCAAATGGTCTCCAGAGCTCGCGCAGGATTTGAATGCTTACCACAGCCTTGACGCTGAGGTTGAGCTTACTCAGATTCTTTCTGAGCAGGTTGCTCTAGAGATTGACCGAGAAATTCTTGGAGACCTTCTCATGAACGCCGGTGCTGCTAACTTCTTCTGGAGTCGCTCACCAGGTAACTTCGTTAATAAGCGAAGCGGTGCTGCAGTTTCAAGAGCTACTTCACTTCGCCCTGGCCCGGCTTTCACCGGTACAGTTCGTGAGTGGTACGAGACTCTTGTTGAGACCATCATCGATGTTTCTAACGAGATTCATAGAAAGACACTTCGTGGCGCTGGTAACTTCATCGTTGTTAGCCCTGAGGTTGCAACCATTCTTGAAGCTTCCGTGCTTTACAAGCCAGCTCTGAGCCTCGATAGTGATGGCCAGGTTGCTAGCCCAATGGTTCTCGGTGCCGAGAAGGTTGGTACTCTTTCAAGCCGTTTCACGGTTTATAAAGACCCATACTTCCCACGTCACAAGATCCTTGTTGGCTTCAAGGGAAGCAGCTACTTAGAGACCGGATATGTTTACGCTCCGTACGTACCATTGATTGTCACACCAACAATCTTCGCGCCTGAGGATTTCACCCCACGTAAGGGTGTTATGACTCGTTACGGCAAGAAGATGGTTCGTTCTGACTTCTACGGTACCGTTACATGCTTGGACATGAACGTTATCTAATAGAGTAGAACAACTCTAAATTAAGGGGTGGCCTTTTGGCCACCCTTTTTTTTTACTTTTTGCCGGTTTGGTGATATTTATTATTGAATATTCACGCCACTAGGAGAGTTTATGAAATCTTTAAGAGAGCTTTACAACATTAAGGCCAGTAAAAGAAAGAAATTAACCCGTAAGGATAAGCTTCGCAATATATTAAAAGAAGCAGAAGCTGCCCTAACCCAACAGGTTCAAGATGCCGATGCTAAGCCTATTACACTTGTTGTTCTTTATGGACCACCAGCTGCTGGTAAAGGTGCTGCAAAGTCTGCTATTGGTGATTTTATAGGCGCAAACTCAGAGCAAAATTTTGAAGATTATTTAGATCAGCTTGCAGATCAAGGCCAAAAACAATTTCAAGAAGAAGATGCTGCTATGGTTAACATCACTAGCAAATCATTAGCTCCTGCGATTTTTAAAGAGATAGAGGGAAGAGTATCTGGTGGGGAAGACTTCGACTCAATTATTGGTGATTATTTTCATGTGAATGAAAAGGGTAAGAAATTTGAGCTAGGATCAATCCTTAGTAAGTCAGCATTTGAAAAACTTAAAGATGGCGGCGGCGCAAAAGAATTTGCGGATTTTCCTAACACTGCAGCGTTTTTTACTCAAGCTAGGGGTTTTTCAAAAGCTATTGATGGTTTAGATGATGATACTAATGCAATGATGGGTCCAAATGATGGTTCTCCAACGCTTGGTATTCGAGCCGCGGCAGCAGGTCGTTATATGGATGATGTTAAGAAAGAGCTTAAATCGCTAATGGGCGACGCAAAGGAAATTTCCGGAACACCTTACGCAACAGTATATTTAGCAGATCAAGCTGGGGAGTCAACAGCCGATACCGGTCGAATTGCAGCTCTTGGAGACTTAAAGGGAGACGCAGACTTCGCAGGTCTTAAGATCATTGGTGTTTATATCCACCAACCAGCTGAGCGCACACGTATAGCTAATCTTCACCGCGCATCGACTGGTGGTAGACGTGTCGCGCAATCTGAAGTTGAGCGTATCTTTGCGGCTGGTCCGGAGATAGATGGTTCTGGTAAAATCACAAAGAAGGGTGCAGCTATTGAAGCTATGGAAAGCGCAGGATTTGATCAAATTCATCTCTATCATCCACCCAACCCGTTTGATCCAGAGGGTGTGAAAGTAAAGGGTCGACCAATTGGTAATGCTATTTGTGAACCGCTAGGCACAGGTACAGGACATCTTGACATTGAGGGTTGCGATGATGAATCTTCTGGTTCTAAAACTGGGGCTAGATCACTTAAGGGTATGGAGAAATATGCTGCTAAACAAGCAGAGTTAGATTCTGATGCTGTTGAAAAAGTCGGTGGTGGATTACCTACTGATTTAAGTGATGAAGAACAAGATAAAGTTATTGCCGCTTTCGAAAAGATGGGATTTTCTGGTGTTACAAAAGACAAATTGACAGATTATCTCCAAAGTGTTAAACCCCCATTCGTTAGAGGCGCAAAAAAGCACGGCCAAGTTCCGTGGAAAGATAGTCTTTTTGGCGATGGTACCAACCCAACGGAGAAAGTCACAATTAAAGATGAGTCCGCTCGCTCTAAAAAGACCAAAGACAATCTTCTTTTCGAGCGCTGGCGAAAAAATGCAGGCTTATTAAACGATTAATTTTTAGCTATTATTATTCATTTTGTCTAAGCTAAAGGAGGCAAACATGGCTACAGCTAAAAAGACTACAACGAAGACAACTGCTACAAAGGCAAAGACAACTGCTACAAAGGCAAAGACAACTGCTACAAAGGCAAAGGCGACCACCACTTCAACTTCTAAGACAGAAGTGGAGGCCCTTAAAAAGACTGTTGCGACTTTGAAAAATGAAGTTGCAAGTCTCAAAAAATCAATATCAGAAGTAAAAGATATGCAGCTAAGAGACGTTATTCTTACCTGGGCAGAAAGCCAACCTGACTTTAAGGTACTTCGTCGTTTACGAAGAGCCGGTATCACAAGAAGCTAATTCTTTTTGTAAATTCAATCTTTCTCTATAATTATTAGTAGGCCCGCATCATTTTTGATCAGCTGACCCTGCCAGCGGTGCGGAATCTTGCAGACAAAAAAGGAGAAAGATCATGCCAAAGATTCGACATATGGATACGAAGGGTCTCGTTCAAGAGACAGGATCAGGAGTTACTTTAGAGCAAGGAGCTCTCACTAGAACTATTAGTCACATCACAGCAACCGTGAATACCGCTAATGGAACAACAACAACAGATTTAGGCATTACCCCACCAGCTGGTTCACGTGCTTTAGGTTGGAAGATAGAAGTATTAGAAGTTACCGGCGCCGTTGCAGGTAATATTACTGATCTGGGGATTAAGGGCGTTGACGATGACGCAATATCAGGTACTATTGCGCTAGCTGGTAATGCTGTGGCATCTCTAGCGGGAGCCGCAGTCGCCGCGACAAGAGACATCGACATGCCGGCTACGGAATTAATGATAACCCATGGCGACCCTGGTGCCGAAGGTCGTTCTTCTAAGGTTAGAGTTACAGTTCTTTTAGAAACTTGGGCTTAAGGGTAAATTATGAAAATTGAAATGACAGATGTAAAAGGTCTTGTAACAGATGGCACAGGTACAGGCCAAGTTTTAACACAGGGTGCAATTACAAGAACAATTAGCCACCTCACTGCGACACTTACGCTTGCAGACGGTACACAAAATGATACTACGATTAATATTCCGGCAGGCGCTCTATGTCTAGGCTGGAAAGTCGAAGTTTTAACAGCTGGCGCGACTGATGTAAATATTACGTCGTTGGGTGCGGCCGCTGGTGGTGATATTAATATACTTTCTGGAGACTTCACGTTACCAAATGAAGCTGTTGGCACCGCGGCAGGTGCGTGTGATGCTCTTGTAAGAGACGCCGCAGTTGGTGCATTAGACCTGTACGTTCACCATGGTGACGTAAATGCAGGCGGCGCTAAGATCAGGGTTTCAGTTATGATCGAGCAATGGTCGTAATTCGATAACATATTTCTCACATCTTCAAGATATTCTCACTCCTGTTCCATATTTAGATCAGGAGTGAGATATGTCTTCATTTTCTAATACATTTAGGCCAACGCCCTTCGGTTTTTTTGACGAAGATCAGGATTTTATTCGCGAAGCGGATTCAATGGTGACTTTTGTTAAAAGAAAATTGGGTGATGATATTCTTAGTGTCGAACTAACCAAGAAACAGGTATGGGCTTGCTTTGAAGAATCATTCCTCGAGTATGGCAGAATCGTCTTAGAAGCTCACGGAAAGTCGCAATTAACCAATTTATTAGGTATTCCAACTGGATCACTTTCTGGGGCACAAGAACTTCACCCAAGACAAAATCTTGAATTTCTAATGCGCGCAGCTGAACCATATGCTGGTGAAGCTGGTGTGGGTGGCTCATATGAAATAGTTTCAGGTTCAATTGAGCTGGAGACAGGCCGACAAGATTATGATATCTATAAAGAGTTAAAAGATTCTAGCGGAGATCTAATAGTCAGTAGTAGCCTAAATTCTCCACGTACTCGAATGAAGATAATGGAGGTTATGCACTTTTCACCTATGGCTGCTTATCGTTTTTTCGATACCACGTCAGCCATAAACTATCTAAATAATGAGTTTTCATTCGAGTCATTTACACCTGAAACAGTTTTCTATGTGCTTCCAGTTTTTGAAGATATTCTTCGTGCCGGCCAGATGGATATTAGTAACAGAGTTAGAAGGTCAAATACATCATATCAGCTTGTTGGTGGAAAACTTCGCATCTTCCCAGTGCCGATGGACACATCTGAGAAAAAGAAACTTTGGGTCAAGGTTATGTTTAATCCTGATCCGCTAAAGCCTCATATCGGAGAAGATGGCACAATATACGGCGTATCAAACTTATCGAACGTTCCATTTGGCAATTTAAGATATTCGAAAGTGAATGAAATTGGTAGACAGTGGGTTCGTCAATACGGATTAGCACTTTCGAAAGAGCTTTTAGGGTTGGTTAGATCTAAGTTTTCTAGCGTACCTATCCCCGATGGTGATCTATCGCTAAATGGCTCTGACCTAATATCACAAGGTCGTGAAGATCAAAATAATTTAAGAGATAAAATGGTCGAACTTCTTGACACATTGTCTTATGGTAACCTATTAAAGAGCGAAGCCGAATCGGCCGAAGCGATAAAAACAGTTTTAAAGTCAGTTCCAGTTCCTTTAGGTAAAGCAATAGTGATGGGATGACATAATGGCAAGACTTTTTATAACGCCAAGAGAAATTGACTTTATTTCTGATTTAACAAAAGAGATTAATAAAGACGTAATAGGTCAAAAGGTTTTTTACTACAAGATTAGACCTGACTTAACCGATATACATGAAATTTATGAAGAAGCGATGACAAAGGTTTTTAATCCGCCCGTAGAAGTTGAGGCTCGGGTTGATTGGGATCCTTCTGAAATTAAGACAACCAGATTTGGTACTGAAACAGTAAAAACGATTCAGGTTTATATTCATTATCGTGATTTGCTGGATAGAAATCTTGAAATACAAGAGGGCGATTATATAAGTTACGGTAATATATTCTTCGAAATAACTAGTTCTATATTTACTTCGCTCATATTTGGGCAAGTCGAGTATAAGACTGGTCTTAAGCTGGCTTGTAAGCAGGCACGTAAGGGTCAAATAGACTTCAAGGTCCACGGCCCAACAGACGAAGGTGATACCACTCCAGATGCCGTTCAAAAGACGTTTGTTCAGCAAAGGGGAAGCGCGATTAATAACGAGGGTGAAACCGGCGATAAGCGCGCTTTAATTGAACAAGGTAAAGTAACCCCTGTAGAAGATGGTCCCGCTGAGGTATCTGAGCGTGGTGATAGCGCAAAAATAAGTTCTTCTTTCTATGGTGATGATTATGACGTCTAGATACAAAGTAAAAAAAGGATCTGGCGGAAAAGCCGATATCGGATATCAGGAGGGAGAACAGGTCTCAGCTCTCGATATTCCTTCATGTACAATCGAGGATGTCGATCGCTCAGTTTTT
>CETH01173344.1_pt1 | contig 41803 bp, 46 predicted proteins | sample 361461 | NCBI WGS metagenome assembly CETH01 (sample SAMEA2622695, study PRJEB7988) | marine metagenome | isolation source: saline water (ENVO:00002010), including
AGATACTGCTTCTTTAGCAGAAATCTCTTTTAATTAAATTGATAAAACTAAAAGAAAAATGGGTTTGAGATATTTGGATAAATAATGATAATGATATTTGGTAGGTTAAAACTTTTTCATGAATCACGCTTCATCAATCATTTAAAAATGATTCAAGAATCCATTCTGAAGGTGTTTTTTTGCGCGACACTTACGCGACAATCAACGTTTAATTTTTCATTAAAAATGTTATATAAACATTAAGAAAAGGCAAAGCTCATCGGTACACTCGCACCTTGCCAAGGTTGAAGTCGGGAACCCGAATCCCTTCGCCCGATCCAATAAACTTGTTTTTTTTACAACATTATCCGTATTTATTTTGCCTGTTGCAAGTCTGTGGCAATATTCAATTTATAAATTTAATTATAAGCTTTTAAATAATAAACCATTGCTTTAATTTTATCTTTACAATATGTGCCTGAGCAATGACCTTCCAAAACGTTTTGTAGAGTTGCCAAAATAAAATTTGATTGATAAAAATTCTAACTCCACCTTTATATTTTAAAATTTATTTGCAACATATTCACAATAGAGTTTTATTATTAAGATAATTATGAAAATTATTTTGACCACATTCGTTTTGTTTTTTTAATCTTCAGTTTTTGCGGTAGATATGCTTGGGGGTAAAAAAATATTTTGTGTAGAAAAGCGCGCTGAAAACATTGTACTGTTAGCTTTTAGATTTAATAATGGTTTTGATGTTACAATCTTTCAAGAAACCAACAACCATCCATTGGAGATAAATACTCATATTTATAATACATCTACATCTGAAATTCACATAAAGCATTATGTTCAAGGTAGAAAGCTATATATTATTTCTAGAAAAAATTTATCAGTTAATACTACTGAGTGGACAAGCCTTCTTTGAAGTTTTCAAATAGGCACTTGTAATCTTATCGAAGAAGATGATATTGTTGATTTATTTAATCAACATTTAGAGGAGTACAAAAAAGATAACCTAATTTAACTTTGCAATATAGTTTCTATAAATTTGAATTAAGTTTTTATTATATTACTAATCATGAAAAAAAACTATTTTATTTATACGCTCTTGATATTTCTTAGTTTTGCCTCAAACTTATTTTCTAAAGAGGTTTTTTGTGAAATTTATCTAAAAAAAATGCTTTGGATAAGTGGTGATATTGAAATGTCTATATCATTGCCTCATAGAGATTATATTTTTAACGTTTTTTACGAAAACAATTACTCGGATAATTGGTATATAAAAAATGTAGAGTTCACTGATCAACTTAAAAATAAAATTTATGATCAACAACAAAAAGAAATAAAAAATATCAATAAACTGTTAAAATCAAACAAAAAAATTACGTTAAAAGATTTTGAAGAAGCTGCAGATATGAAAATTAATTCAATTAAAATGATGGGCAAAAACTATAAATCAGAGTTTAATACAATTTTAAAAAATATGAAATCAAAAGAAAGGAAAGAATTTTTAATGGAAGCCAAAGATAACGAGGGATACCTTGACGCTATATTAGATTTTGAGAATGAATTAATTGAAATGAAAAAAGGTTCAGATTTCCTAATATATTTTGATTCTTTTAAAAAGAGTGGAAATTCTGCTTTTTTAAAAACAGTTACAGATGGCGGACTCTTAATAGAAAGTAGTTTTAAAAATTCATTCAAACGAAATAAAACTAATGTTTTTTTTACGGATGGAAGTTCTGTAAACTTAGAGGGCAACTGCGATAAGCAATTAGTAACAACAAACAAAATAAACAATGATGGTGGTGTTGAATCAAAACTAAAAAAACTAAAATCATTATTTGAAAATGAACTTATAACTGAAGAAGAATACGACGCAAAAAGAAAAGAAATCCTGGATGAAATGTAAAAATTAAATGCTGACAATGCTGCATATTGAGTTTTAATATTTGAACTACAAAATTTGAAATTTTTTTACATACTATCAAGTAATTCTATTTTTTTCATTTTTTCAAAGATTATTTTGCCCAATAACTCTGATCCTTTTTCATTTGTATGCACACCATCATAAAAGTGAGATAGCTGCAATTCTTCATTTTTAATTTCTATAAAATATTTACCACATAAATTTTTCATGACTTCATTTAATGCATTTAAGGAGTAATCAAAATCTAAACCGCTAAAATTTTCTCCAAAAACAGAAGGTATGCCTTTTTTGTTATTACTAAAATTATAAACAAATTTATGAGGTTGGGTGACACAAATATGTTGTGAGTTCATTAACTCAATTTCATTAAGAATTATATTTAATTTTTTTTCAAATAATTTTGAATTTATAACTGTTAATTTTTTCGTTTCAGAATTAATTTTTTTGCTTATGTAATCATTATGAGTATAGATAACTTTTGAATGATTAGCATATTTTAAGTTTTGATTCATCATTTTGTCGCGCAAGTATCTAATTAAAGGCATCAGTTTTTGTATAATGTAAAAATTTTTTGCAAAACCTTTTATTGTATAATTATTATTTATGTCATAACCTTTATTTTTTCCATTAAGTCTAAAATCTGCATCGTTTATTCCAATATATAAAATTACATATTTTGGTTTTAAGTTGGGTATTAAGGGGAACCAGTTTTTAAAAGAGTAAATATGCCCAAAGGTAGTATGACCATCTACCCCAGCATTAGAAATACAAATATCTTTTTTTATGTGATCAATTATTTTTTTTTCAAGCACAGATTGAAAAGTGCTTTCAAGTTTAACATATCTTTGATCTGTTGTTGAGCCCCCAACTGTAAGAATATCTATTTCTTCAGGGCTATTGCAATTATCTCTTAAGCCAAATTCATTTCTACTATATGTTATAAAATTACTTTCACTTTCATAAAGACCATCTATTTTATATTCGAAATTAAAGTTTCTTAAAATATTTGCTACTTCTGTTTTTGATAATGAGTGCTGAGAACTAAAAGTTCTTAACAAAATTTCAATGACAAAAACTCCCAACAAAATACTTGAAATAATAATAATTAAAGATAGTCCAATAGACTTAATCAAGTTCATATTTTTCTTTATAAGTTGTATCAAATTTATTCTTTTGTTCTTTTTTTATTAATAGAAAATTACCTATTGTAAGTACATCAAGCTCTGTGCCCATAAAACAATTATAAGCATCTTCAGGAGAACAAACTATAGGTTCTCCGCGTATGTTAAATGATGTATTAACTAAAATAGGACATCCAGTTTTTTTATAAAATTCTTTTAAAAGCTTATAATAAACACGGTTAGTCTTATTGTGTACTGTTTGAACACGTGCAGAAAAATCTACATGAGTAATTGCTGGTACGTCAGAACGAGGCTGGTTTATGAAATCTAGTGTTAAATTATTTCTTTTTTTATTATCTGAGACCAGTCTCTTATTTTTATTAATTTTTGAAACAAGCAACATATAAGGGCTTTCTTGATCAAGTTCAAACCAATCATTAACATACTCATACAATACGCTCGGGGCGAAAGGTCTAAAGCTCTCTCTATATTTAATTTTAAGATTAAGGTTTTTCTGCATATTTGGTGAACGTGGATCAGCAATTATACTGCGAGCACCTAGCGCTCTTGGCCCAAACTCCATTTTTCCTTGCATCCAGCCAACAGCCTTGCTATTTTCAAGCGCCTCTATAACTACTTTAATTAAATCATCATCGCTAACCTTGCGATAGTTTGCATTAAGTTTATTTAGGCTTTTTTCAATTTCAGCATCTGAAAATTCTGGGCCAAGAAAACAGCCCTTCATTGTATCTTCGTTATAAATTCTAGTGTTTTTGTTTTTTTCATAAAGATAGAATGTTGACAATGCAGCACCCAAAGCTCCTCCTGCGTCACCAGAAGCTGGTTGTATCCAAAGATGGTCAAATATTTTTTCTTTTAAAAGAACACCATTAGCTACACAGTTTAATGCAACGCCTCCAGCCAAACAAAGATTTTTTTGATTGGTTGTTTTTTTTATATGTTTAGCTATTTTAACAATTATCTCCTCAGTGACACTTTGTATAGAAGCGGCTATATCCATATGAAAAGAATTTATTTCAGTTTCTTTATTTCTAGGACTCGCAGAAAATAATTTATTAAATTTACTATTTGTCATTTTTAGTCCTGTAGTAAATTCAAAATAATCCATGTTAAGCTGAAAACTTCCATCTTCAAAAATTTTTATTAGTTTATTTTTTATTACTTTAGCGTATTTTGGTTGTCCGTATGGAGCGAGTCCCATAACTTTATATTCTCCTGAATTAACTTTAAATCCTAAAAAATATGTAAAAGCTGAATAAAGCAAGCCTAGTGAATGTGGAAAATTAATTTCTTCCAACATCTCTATTTTTTCTTCTTTACCAACAGCAATAGATGTTGTTGCCCATTCTCCTACACCGTCTATTGATAGTATCGCAGCATTTTTAAATGGAGAAGGGTAAAAAGCACTTGCAGCATGAGATAAATGATGTTCAGAAAAATATAAACGTTTTTTCCAATCAATATTTTTACCAAAAATATTTTGCAAATTTTTTACAATGATAGCTTTTTGAAAAAGCTTTTCTTTAATCCAAATAGGCATGGATTTTACAAAACTTTTAAATCCCTTAGGCGCAAATGCTAAATATGTTTCTAGTAATCTCTCAAATTTTAAAAAAGGCTTTTCATAAAATACAATATTATTTATTTCTTCAGGTTGGATTTTAGCTGCTTTGATACAAAATTCTATTGATTGAAATGGAAAACCACTATCATGTTTTTCTCTAGTAAACCTCTCTTCTTGGGCAGCAGCTATTATTTCATTATTTTTTATTATACATGCTGCACTGTCATGATAAAAAGCTGATATGCCTAATATATACATTATTCAAATATATTAGAATAGAGTATATATAAAAGGAGCAACTACAGAACCTTCTGCTAATATTAATAAGCCACCTAAAATAATCATAACAATAACAATTGGTGCCAGCCAAAGCTTTTTTCTTATTTTTAAAAAATACATCAATTCTTTTAATATTTCCATTTTGGATCAAAATTGATTTTTGAACGAAGCAATATCTTTATTATTGGTATTGCTCTTTTTCCAAAATGTTGTTTCTTCAGCAGCATTTAATTTAAGCTCATCTCTTTTTAGTATTTTTAATACTATAGCTAAAGGAAAAAAAATACCAAAGTAGACAATTCCCAAAATCACTGGGCTAACAATATAACTTAATAAAATACCAAACCTAAACCATATTTTGTTTAGGGGTAATAGTAGGGAGGCCTTGGTTATTGCTAATAAAAAAAATATAATTGAAAAAAAAATAAAAATAATACTTAAAAAAAATATTTTAACTGCTGTAAAATAAAAGCTTAAAGAAAAAAATACAATTGAAAAAAATAAACCAAATTTTTTGTTTGATGGAAGTTTTGCCTCATTAAATTTCATTAATAAGTTAATAATATAATTGATTTAATAATCAATTTAAAAACTTAAATACTATAAATCAATTAAAATAAACACGATTTATTAAATTAATAATTTATGAAAAAGCTTATTGATTTATTAACTAATCAGCGTTTAAATTTCTGGCAAGCCAATTATACCTATTGTTCCTTACAAGAGGGTGTAATCCAGTTCTGCCAACAGCAGAATTAAAATTTCTAAAATTAAAATTTGTAATCTTTTTTAAAAATTTTTTTCTTTTATTTATTCCTTCCATCAATTTATTATCACTAAAAATTGAAATAAAATCACTTTGATTTGAAAAATAATTTTCAAGTATTAACAAACTAACCCATGAAAAACCTTCTAAAAACAAGTTATTATTATTTGTAAAAAACTTTAAATCTTTTTTTCCTGAATTAAGTTTAATAAAAAAAACATCATTATCATACTGATAAATATCTTTCTCCTTGCTAAAGTGTGATATTATTTTTTTTTCAAAAAGAGAGTCAAGCCAATTATATAATTTGAAAAACTCATTAATTAATCCAGAACACAAATTATCATAATTTAATGGCATGTTTTTTTCACCAATCGTCAATAGTTTCCTAGCTTTTTCAATAATTAGTAGATTCTCAAAATTGTCAATTTTAAACTCAGCCCCTAGCATATTAAGACAATTTATGGTGTGTACCATTGAATGACCTGTTAATAATAGCGAATGAATATTTTTATTATCGGTAGATTTTAATTTTATTAGTGTAATTATTCGATTATGAATTTGTTCATATGAATTTAACATATTTTGATAACTATCCAAGTTTTCAGAAGAAAAGTCGTTCTGACCTTTTAGAATTTTTAATTCACTTACTGGGTTGTAAGTCATATAAGGTAAATCGTTTATCGCCGATAATGGAAAAATATGTGGCTGATGATAGAAAAAAATAGATTTATGTTCTAACTTTTCTATTTTTTTTGAAAAGAGATGTAAAAAATATTCACTAAATACAAACTCATCCTTAAACACAAAAACCATATCTATATCTGATATACCAGGGCTTTTTATATGACCATTATGTATTACAAGCTCCGGAGTAATATTTTTTGGTATTTCTGAAACAAACTCCATTACAAATGAAATTGCATCTTCATAATCTTTTATGTTTGCTTTATTCATATATCTAAATATTTAACTGATAGATCTTCAATAATTTTATCATTTTGAATTTTTTTGCTTATATTTATTGAGTCACTTACCAACCCTTCTATAAATTCTGTACTAACTCCAATATTTGAGAAATTTAAATCAGGCCAATTCGATCTTATTAAAGATGCTTGTTCAAAAATTTCTAATTGTTTTTTTGATTTATATTTTTTAATTTCGTCATGAAATATTGTTTTTTTATCAAGGTATTCATTTTTTGTAATCTCATATTCTAAAATTATTAGCATAAAATAACTACTTATTAATTGTTTCAAATCATATTGGTTGTTTATTCTTTTTTCATTATCAATTTTAATTATAGTAATTAAGATATTGAAAAAATTTTCTATCTTTAAATCAAGGTCATCTCTTGTTGCATTAAATTTTATTTTTTGATCTTTTGGTAAAACACTTTTCTCAAAAACTTTAATTGGCATAAATGATTCTGGATAACAATCAAGATCTACACAAAGATTTAAAAATACTGAATGGTGGGAAATAGGGTCATGAAAGTTAATTTTTTTATTTATTGCTTTTAGATAAAAAAATACTTCATTTAATTTTTCTTCATCATTTATCATTCCATTTTCTAAGAAAATTGAAATATCAAAATCACTATATTTGGTAATTTCGCCATCGGCTTGACTGCCATGAATTATTATTTTGAAATATCTAAGAGTTTTTTCATCAAACATATTAAGCACTTCTTTGCCTGTGTCAGTGGGTTTCATTTCTTTATTACTAAATACAACCTTTTCTTGTTTAACTATTCTTTTAAATTTAGGAGTGAAGTCAAAATTTATTAAATCAATAGCACTCGAAATATTTAAATTAAGCAGTTTGTTAAATGGATTTAGAATATTATCATTTATGCTATTATTATTAAAAAAAAGAGATAAGGATTTTTTTCTTAACTTTTGTGCAATACTTATTTTTCTATTTTGATTACAAGTTTTTGGACTAATCATTGCCAAAATATTTTTATCAACATTAACTTTTTGATTTAAAGTATTTGAGAAAATTTCTGAAATAAGCATGTTTGTACTGGTTATAAATTTACAAAAAACTATAAAATATATATATTATAAAAAAATTATTTAAATTGTTTAATAAACTATTAATCTCATTTAACTATAATCTAAAGAAAAAAAATTAATAAAAAATATGTCAAACAATTTTGTAATAGTATCTAATCAAAGATGTGGAAGTACCTGGATTATTACATCTTTGGGGAATCTTAAGGATGTAAATGTAGATTTTGAAACAAAATGGTCAAATGAACTATTAATTAATAAGCAGGCAGACCATCATGTATTTTTAAAACAAAATAGTTTTGAAAATATTTTTGAAAAAATAAACTCCTCATCAAAAGGAAGTATTTGTTGAACTAAATTTGTTTTTGATTTTTATAACCCATTTCCATTTGAAGACTATCAATTATTTTTAAATAAATTTAAAAATATCAGAGTCATTCATATAAAAAGAAATTATATTGATGTGTTAAAGTCAAAGCTTATAGGCGGTGTCTCACATATTATTGACAAGAGTAATTCAAAAGAAAGCAGAAGAATTGATAACTGGATATCAAATAATCAAGAAATATATTTGCAAGCTCAAGAAAAAGCCAAAATAAATTCTAAAAATATAAAATTCGAAAAATCTAACTCTTTTCTTATGAATATATTTATTAATGATATCCTTGCAACTGCCTTAAATTCAATAACTAATTATTTGTCTATTAATTACGAAGATATCCATAGTAGTTTAGAAAAAATTTCAGACTTTTTGCAAACTGATTCTACAAAAGAAGAATTAACTAACTCTTTTTTAAAAAAACCAACCATAAAAAAAACCCCATAATTTACGAGGATAATTTTGAAAACTATGAAACTCTTAAGAAGAATTGTAAAATATTATCTGACAAACTAACAACAATATCAAATAAAGAATTTAATATAGAAGATGTTGTTCATTTTGACAAAAATCAAAACAAAATAATATTAAAAATTTAAACTTATTTTAATGTTTCTTCTATTTCTTTAATTACTTTTGTAAATGATATTAATTGCATACATTTTTTACAATGATCACAAATATTTTTTTTTCCACAAGGTGATCCTTCTATGTCAACATATAAATTTTTATGAAAATCATAACCAGTAATTTTTGGGCTTATATGACCTCCAAAAATTACTACAGCTTTTCTTGATGTTGCTGCTGCAGCATGGTGCATACCACCCTCTGTTCCTATAAACAAATCACATTTAGATAATATTGCAACACTTGGTCTAAAGCTTAGTCCATGAATATTTATACAATCTCTTAATGGAGCAAGATCTCCGTGTGTTATATGAAGAAATACATATTGATTTTTGAGACTTGAAACTACTTTTTGCCAATTTTTAACACCCCAGTCTCTATTTTGGTAACCTCTTCTTTTTTTTACATAGGGCTCTATAAAAATAATTTTTTTATCACCTACTTTATTTTTAATTTTTGAAATTACATCACTGGCTAACTTAATTTCATTAGAATTAAAAAAAATCTCACCTTTTTTAGCCTTATAGTTAATGTTCCAGTTGTAGTTATCTGGTAACTTATTTTTATCATAATTTCTATAAGGTCTATTACCTTCATAGTTTTTAAGCCAGTATACTTTTTTATGATTTTTTATCTCATATTTTCTTATAATATTTGGATTGTTTATAAATACTTCATTCCAATATTCATTCTTACCGTCTCCAATTAAAAATTTTGTATCTGGATTTTTTTTCAGTAATTCATTAACCTCTCCTGTAGCCATGATTGCATCACCAAGACCCATACTATTTTTTTTCTATTGATATATTAAAGCTAATTACTATTCTTTTTTTTGATGATTTGTTTGGATTAACAGAGTGCTCTAAATAACTAGGAAATAAAACTAACATACCACTTTCAGGTTTTATTGAATTAACAGAGGCATTTAAAATGTTTGGTGATTTAGCAACCGGGTGTTTATATACAGGTGCGGGTCTCGGATCATAAAATACTATATCCCCGCAGTCTTCTGGGGCCATCACATAATATGCAGCGCTTAGGTCACTATTGCCATGATGATGTCTTTGGTTAAAAGCTTTTTTTTCATTTACAATTGCCCACATACTTTGTATTTTTACAAACTGTTTTTCTAAATCCCAATTCATATCATTTATAGACTGGTTAATATTTTTTGTAATAGCTTTTGTAAAATCTAATGGTGTATCATTTTTTAAGTCAAAATCTTTTGAGTGCCATCCGTTGAAATTACTTTTTATTACACCTTCAGGATCTTTAATTTGTAAATTTGTTATATATTTAATTAACTCTTCATTTATAATTTCAAAGTTATCGATTTTATTTGACCATATTGGCGTTGAAAAAAATAAATGCATCTATGTATATTTAATATAATTTCTTTGAAAATAATATAAAATTTATATATTTTTTAATTTCCTTGTTTTTTTCAAATATTTATTTGTTAGTTTTAAATTTTTTTTTATCCTTTTTTCAAAATATCCAAAATTTTTTCTACCATTTGCGATATTTGGAAAAAGCTTTAAAATTTTTTTAATGTATTTTTCTCTCATAAAAATTAATGCTTAAATACTCTGTTTTTCACAAAATATAAGGGCAATTTATTTTTTTCTGCAAAATCAATTATTTTATTATCATTTATGGACCCACCTGGCTGAACAATAGCTTCACATTTATATTTTTTTAAGAGTTTAATGTTGTCTGTAAATGGAAAAAAAGCGTCAGATGCACAAACAAAATTTTTTCCCTTAAAAAAATCCTTATATTTCATTATTGCTACTCTAGTTGAGTCCAGCCTACTCATCTGTCCAGCGCCAATACCAAGAGTTTGTTTATTTTTTGCAAATACTATAGCATTTGATTTTGCGTGTTTTGCTACTTTAAAAGCAAAAACCAAATCATCTAATGTTTTTTTAGTTACAGTCTTTGAAGTAATACTTTTTAATTTTAAGCTAGTAATTTTCTCTTTAATTTGCTCTTGATATAATATGCCTGATTTTACAGATTTTAATAAGGGCATGTTATCAGGCATAAATCTATAAGAGTCAATTAAAATTAAATTCTTGCTTTTACTTAAAATATTTTTTGTTTTATCTTTTACCTTAGGAGAAACTATAACTTCATAAAAATTATTACTAATTATCTTTGCTAATTTCCCATCAATTGATCTATTAAGAAGCACCACTCCGCCAAAAGAACTTGTTGGGTCAGAAAATAGGGCTTTTTTATACGCTTCTTCAATTTTGTTAGATGAAGCCACACCACAAGGGTTATTATGTTTTATAATAACACAAGTTGGCTCTTTAAAATCACTCAAACAATCAAGCCCGTGACTTATATCCAAAATATTATTATAACCAATTTTTTTTCCCGAAACTTGCGAATTAAAAATATTGTTTTTAGAATTTGCAATAAAATATGAACTTTGATTTGGGTTTTCTCCATATTTAAGTTTTATTTTTTTATTTTTTATTTCTTCCTTTTGGTTATTAAACCATTTAAAAATTGATAGATCATACTTACTTGTAAGTCTAAAATTTTCTCTTGCCATTTTTTTTCTGAAATTCAACGTTGTTTTTCCATGATTTTTATCAAGTTCCATTATTAGAGAATTATAATATTTTTTATGACTAATAGTTGTTACATAATCAAAATTTTTACTAGCTGAACGAATCAAAGAAGGACCACCAATATCAATCATATCAATTTTTTTATCTATATTTTTTTTATTTGGAATTTTTGAGAATGGGTACAAGTTTACAACTAAATAATCTATTCTTGGAAAATTTAATTTTAAAAATGTTTTTTCATGAGATGCATCATTTCGTTTAAATAAAATAGATGCATGAATTTTAGAGTTTAATGTTTTAACTCTTCCATCAAGAATTTCTTTAAACTTTGTCAAATTAGATATCTCTAAACATTTGAAACCATGAGATCTAATTACTCTAGAAGTTGCTCCAGTAGATATAATGTCAATCTTATGTTGAACAAATTTAGAGCATAATTTTTTTAAATTAGATTTATCGTATACAGAAATCAGCACGTAGCTTTTTATATTTTTTCTAATGACCATTTTATTCTGTTTTTTAATAAAGATGTGACCCCACTAATTACAATTTGTGATGTTTCAATTGCTAAATCATCTTTAACATATATACTTTTTTCAATAGTAATTTCATTACTAGATTTAAACATCCACATATTATTTTTTTTGGTTCTGATTATTATATTTTTTTTATTTCCAGTTAAAATTGTAGATGTTTCAGGCATCATGTGAAATCTAATGTGGTAAACTGTTTTTTTATTATCTGATTTGGTGGAAATAATAGTATCTTGACCATGAAAAATGCTCTTTTTTTTATCTATTTCTATTTCTCTTTTACATATTTTTCTATAATTTTTTAAGTAACCATTATGCGAGCCAGTAAATTTAATTTGCTCTTTATCATCTTTAGATTCGAAAATAACTTGTTTTGGGAAAATTTTTTTAATATCTCCTTCTTTAATTTCACTTATGTTTGTGTTGTTAATAATAATAGTAGAATGTGCAGCACTATACTTAAGATACGATGGATTTTTTCCACTACCTTCTGAACCACCACAATTAGTTATAATTTTTTCTCCCTCAGCACTTATTTCTATAGATAAAGATCCTGCACTCAATTTTTTATGAAACGCAAAACTTGTGGGTTGAACAACATCAAAAAAAACTGCTTTTTCAAGATCTTTATAAACAGCAATGCCACTTTTAAATTCTAAAAAAGGTTTTGTTTTTAGAAATTGTTCTTTGGCGTATATGTTTTGTACTTCTATATTGTGGTTGTTGTTACACCCATTAAAAAGAGGTAATGAAGAATCAATATGCTGGTAAGTTTTTAATAAAGAAGTCATACTTAAAATTTGGTCATTAAGATAGTCTGGTATCTTAAAATTAAAAAATAAGAGTATATTTTTTATTTCATTTAAATTGTTTAAAAACTTTGCATGCTCAAGAATATTATAGCTTTTGTGCATTGAGTTTTCATCAACTTGAAAATTTAAAACCTCCCTGAGTTTGAGAAATATATTTTTATTAAAATTTCTTTTTATACTTTCAATTAAAAATATTGAAAGAATTTCAAAAGAAGAAATATTTTCTATTTTCTTTGTTTTAAAATCAAAGTTTATTCTTTTTATATGAAAATTTATAATGTGATTTATTTGTCTAATTTCTTTTTCATCTGATAATGAGCAGATAAAATCATAATTGTATAAAATATTTATTAGTCTCTTTGATGGTAAATCTTCTGACCATAGAAAATTATTATAAAATTTAAATTTTTTAAACCATACAAAAATATTTTTTTTTGATAATTTAATCCCTTTTTCACCTCCAATTTTTAAAAATAAATACAAAAAATTAAAAGCGTGTATGTCAGAAATTTTTTCATTAAATATAAAATTTTCTTTTAAAGAGTAATGCTTAATTGTTTTATAATTAATAATATTGTGATGCTTAAAGTTTAGATCTTTAAAATTTTCATATCTATTTTTTCTGAAATCCAATCTTATAATTAATAAAAATACATATTTTGAAAATAGTCTAATCATTTTTTTGAAATTTTACTGCATAGAAACCATCAATCATATAATTCTTATATTTTGTAGGTATGCACATATAGTCACCATCTTTATCAATAAAATTATTTAAATTATGTTTATTTTTTAATCTAAATTTTAATTGAGAGAAATTTTTATTTTTTTCTAAAAATTTTTTTTTAATTTCTTTTGTTTCCTCAACAAAGAATGAACACACCATGTAAATTAGTACACCGTTTTTTTTTAATAATTGACTAGCTTTATTGATTAAATTTTCCTGAATTTTTGATAGTTTTTCTATATCTGGTGCCTTTTTTTTAAATAAAATTTCAGGATTTCTTCTAATAGTGCCAATTCCTGTACATGGTGAGTCTAAAACTACCACTTCATAATTTTGATTTTCAGGTAAGTCTAGTGCATTTATGTTTGACAATTTTTTTGTAAAATTAAGTCTATTTAGGTTTTCATTTAATAAGTTTATTCTCTTAGAATTAATATCATTAAGAAATACTTCACTACCACTAGATAACAATTGAAAAGCCTTTCCACCGGGAGCTGCACACATATCTATTGTTTTTTTAGAATGTAGTTCATTGCTTAAAAATATAGGTAACATTGATGCAAAATCTTGTATCCACCAATGCCCATTTGAATAATTTTCATATTTATCGATTTTTTTCTTTTCTAAAACAAATGCAGATTTGTCTGTTGTCTTAATATGAGGTTCACTAAAACAATTTAAAAGTTTTTTATTTTTAAAAACTAAATGCAAAGAAGGTTCGACACTGGTATTTTTAATTATTGTCTTTATGCTTAATTTATTTTGTTTTAATCTTTTGCTAAACCAATAAGGAACACTATCAAAATCAATCTTTTCTTTATTTATAGATAGCAAGTTTTTACATAAGTTTTTAAGTAAAGAATTTACAAGCCCAGGATTAAGTTTTTTTATTTTTGCCACTTCTACTGTTTCATTTGTTACAGCATAGGTTTTAAAATCTAAATATAATATTTGAGTTATTGCAGAAATTAATAAAATTTTTATTTTTATACTAGTTTTTTTCTTTAAAAAATCATTTAATATATTTGCGATATAAAAACGCTTCCTAAGGCTGTTCAATGTAATATTGTACACCATTGATTTTTCTTGTTCATTTAATTTAAGACTGCTTGTAAAATTTACAAAACTTTCATCAAAGCTGGAATTTTTTTGATAAATTTCATAAAGAATTTCAAAAATAATTTTTCTTATTTTTACACTCTTTTTCATTTTAAGATATAGTCCTTATTTATGTTTTTTAGTTTTATACTATTAAAAAAATCTTTCATATTTTTATCAAAAAAAATAGAACCAAATAAAAAATTTTATAGTAAAGATATGACTTTATGGAAAGAATTGAACAAAAGAAATAAAAATAAAGATTTTTGTAACATAAAAATAGAACAAAGATCCAGAGTCAACAAAGTAGAAAAAAAAATACTAATATGTCTTCCGCCAAAGTTTGGACTTGGGGATGCCGTGGAGTATAGTATTGCTATAAAATCTTTGATTGAAAGTAAAAAGTTTGAAAAGTTGGGGGTTGCTTTTTGCGATAAATATACCAATATCTTTAGAGACCTTTTCTTATTAAGTGACATTTACCCATTAATTATTTCTTCAAAAGAAATAAAACAATATGACAACATTTTTCATATAACCCTTGAAATAGAGGCTCTTAAATTACAGAAATACAAAAGATCGAACATAGCTTATGAAATTTGTAAATTTTTTGGTGTTGCTGTTTTTGATTTTAAAATAACTAATGATAATAAAAAACATATTAATGACACTAAAACATTAACAATTTTTCCAGTCTCAACATCCACTATAAGAAGCTTGGACTATAATGTGATTAAAGAAATAATTGATAACTTTATTAATTTTTATAAAATTAAAATAATTTTGGATGACTCAATTTTTTCTTTAAATTTAGAAAAAAGAATAAAAGTAAGTAATGTTCAATTATTAAAACCAACAAACCTAGAGAGCTTAATATGCGAAATCTCTAAAATAGAATTTGGCATTTTTATTGACTCTGGACCCCTACATTTGGCGAAGATTTATAACAAGAGAGGAGTATTAATAGAAACTAGTGTTCATAGTAATATACTTTTATACAATTCAAAAAACATTTATCCAGTTCCCAATACTTATTCTTCAGAATTTTGTAGTGGACCGTGTGGTTTAGTTGATATATTTTCAGTAGAGTGTAAGGTTGGATGTTATGAAACTAATAAATTTACTTTTAAAAAAATAAAAAAAGTAAAAAACCTCAAAAATTTACAAAGATGGAATAAAAAGGATATTAATTCACATTTTTTATTAAATCCAGTAGGATGTATAAAAAATATTAATATTAAAAAGACTTTAGAATTGATAAAAGCAAAAGTATAAAATTATATGAGAGGTTCATTAGAAACAATTGTAGGAGCAATGTTTGCTGGAAAGACGAGTGAGCTTTTAAAAAGAATACTTTGGGCAAATCATCAAAACAAAAAGATTGTTGTTATAAAGCCAAGTCTTGACAATCGGTATTCTGAGTCCAAAATTATTACCCATAATGATTTAAGCCATGAATGTTTTGCAATGAAAAATTGGGACGACGTTAACAATGAATACTCTTTTAAAAAAGACAAAATTGATATGGTGTTTCTTGATGAAATACAATTTTTAGATACCCCAAATACACTTAAAAACATTGAGTCTATATTAAATGAAGGCATAGATGTAGTTTGTGCAGGTTTAGATCAAGACTCAAGAGGTAAGCCCTGGGAGACTTCATCAATGATATTAGGCCTGTCAGATAAAATTTTAAAAATTTATGGATTTTGTAATGTTTGTGGAATGGAAGCAACTAAAACATATAGAAAACAAGAAGGTGGTGGAAGGACCCAAGTAGGTGCAGCCAATATTTATGAACCTCGATGCTTAAAGCATTGGGCCCCTCGCTAATTTATTTATTTAACCTGTTTTCTATTAAATCATCAACAACACTTGGGTCAGCTAAAGTAGTTGTGTCCCCAAGTTGGTCATGTTCATTTGCAGCAATTTTTCTAAGAATTCGTCTCATTATTTTTCCTGATCTTGTTTTAGGCAGACCTGCAGTAAAGTGAATTAGGTCAGGAGTTGCAATTGGGCCAATTTTATTTCTAACAACTTGTTTTAATTCATTTTTTAGGCTTATAGAATATTCCTCCCCTACCTTTAGTGAAACATAACAATAAAGACCATTGCCTTTAATATCATGTGGGTATCCGACAACTGCAGCTTCTGATACTTTTGGATGACTTACAAATGCACTTTCAATTTCAGCAGTACCCAAGTTATGACCTGATACAATTATTACATCATCAACTCTACCTGTTATCCAATAATATCCATCTTTGTCTCTTCTACACCCATCTCCTGTAAAATATTTTCCTTCGAATTGAGAAAAATAAGTATCTATAAATCTTTTGTGATCACCATACACAGTTCTCATTTGACCTGGCCAAGATCTATTCATACATAACATTCCCTCACATTCTCCCTCTAGAATTTCACCTTGTTTATTAACAATAACAGGTTCAATTCCATAAAAAGGTTTTGATGCAGAGCCGGGTTTGAGTTCAATAGCTCCTGTTTGAGGAGAAATTAAAATTCCACCAGTCTCAGTTTGCCACCAGGTATCAACAATTGGAGACTGAGAATTTCCCACAACCTCAAAATACCATTTCCATGCTTCTGGATTTATAGGCTCACCAACTGTTCCCAATAATTTTAAAGAAGATCTTTTTGTTTTTTTTACATGTTCATCGCCTTCTCTCATAAGAGCTCTAATTGCAGTTGGCGCAGTATAAAAAATATTAACTTCATGTTTATCTATTATTTTCCAAAACCTTGAAAAATCAGGATAATTAGGAACTCCCTCAAACATTAAAGTTGTTGCACCATTACTAAGAGGTCCATAAATGATATAGCTATGACCAGTTACCCAACCAATATCAGCTGTACACCAGTAGATATCATTTTGATTGTAATTAAAAATATATTCATGTGTCATTGATGCATAAACCAAATACCCTCCTGATGTATGAAGAACACCTTTTGGTTTTCCCGTAGACCCTGAGGTGTAAAGAATAAATAAAGGATCCTCAGATAACATCACTTCAGGTTCACAAGTTTCAACCACATCTTTAATGAGATCATTATAAAATAAATCACGCCCCTCAACTAAATTAATATTTCCACCGGTCCTTTTGATGATAAGGCATTTTTTCACATCTGGACAACTTTCCAAAGCTGTATCAGTAATGTTTTTTAAAGGGATGTTTTTTCCACCCCTAACACCTTCATCAGCAGTTACAACAAATTCTGATTTACAATCTAATATTCTACCAGATATAGACTCTGCTGAAAAACCCCCAAAAATTATTGAGTGAACTGCACCAATTCTTGCACATGCAAGCATCATATAGGCAAGTTCAGGAATCATTGTTAAATAAATTGTTACCCTATCACCTTTTTTAACTCCTATTTTTTTAAGCACATTCGCTGCTTTGGAAACATTAATTAATAATTCTTGGTAACTAATTTTCTTAACATTATTTGGATCATCTCCTTCCCATATAATGGCTATCTTATTAGGATTTTTTTTTGCGTGCCTATCAATACAATTATAAGATACATTAAGAGTGCCATCATAATACCAGTTTATATCAACTTCATTTTTTGAATATTTAACATTTTTGATTTTTGAGTAATCTTTTACCCAATCTACTCTTTTGCCTTCTTCTCTCCAAAAAGTATCATTATCCTCTAAGGATTTTTTATATTTTTTCTCATAGGTTAGTGAGTCAACCTTTGCTTCTTTTATCCAACCTTCTTTTATTTCCATTAAAAGTTAAACTAATTCTAAAACTATAAAAATTCAATATTTAATTTTAAATAAAAGTATGAAATGTGCTTAGTTTTATCTTTCTGAAATTTTTATGATTGTATCCCATTCATTTTTTGTAAGCGGCATTACTGATAATCTTGATTGTTTGATTAAAGCTATGTTTGAAAGTTTTGGAGTTGACTTAATTGTTTCAAGTGAAACTGGTCTATTTAGCTTTTTTTTTGCCTTAACATCTGTAACTACAAACCTTCCTGTTTTATCAGTAGGATCTGGATAATGCTCTTTTACTACTTCAACAATTCCAATTATTAATTTTTCAGAAACTGAGTGATAAAAAAAACAAAGATCTTTTTTTTTCATACTCATTAAATTATTTCTGGCCTGGTAATTTCTTACACCATCCCACATATCTGTACCTGCCTTAACTTGGTCTTCCCATGACCAGGTTGATGGCTCAGATTTTAATAACCAATAATTAATTTTCACACAACCACATTAAATTTTTATAATACTGATGTCAAAAAATAGTTGATTAAATAGTTAGTCTAGGGTTTGGTCTAAAATTAAGATTATGATTTTTAGAATGTTTTAAAATAGTTGCCCAAGCAATCATTGCTGAATTATCGTTCATCATTTGTTTTGGAGGATAAACAAATTTAATATTTTCTTTTCTTTCTATGTTATGAAAACATTTTTTTAAATAATCATTATTTGCTACACCACCAACAACAGATATTGATAAATTTTTAGTATTACTTTTGTATAATTTTTTAATTACATTTTTTAATTTAAAAAAAAGAATGTCCCCCACACATTTTTGAAAAGACGCTGAAATATTTTTAATAAAATAATTATCAATAATATTTTCTTTTGCTATTAAATTGACTGATGTCTTAAGTCCTGAAAATGAAAAATTAAAGTTGTCCTCCCTGATTAAGGGTTGTGGAAGTTTAAATGAGTTTTCATCACCCTCTAATGCTTGTTTTTCAATTTCTTGTCCACCCGGATAGGGAAGACCTAATATTTTAGCAACTTTATCAAAAGCTTCACCTAATGCATCATCTATTGTTTCGCCAATTAATTTAATTTTGTCTAAGTTTTCTAAAAAATAAATCTGTGTATGACCACCGGTTATCAAAAGACATAAATGTGGAAATATAATATCATTATTGTAAAAACTAGATAAAATATGTGCCTCTAAATGATTAATAGGAATAAATGGTTTATTATTTCCAATCGAAAGCGATTTTGTAAAAGTCGAGCCTACTAATAGACCTCCAATAAGTCCTGGACCACATGTCGCAGAAAACAAACTAATTTCATTTAATTTTACACCTGACTCCTTGAGTGCTTCTTTTGTGATGTGTTGAAGTATTTCAAGATGTGCTCTGGAAGCTAATTCAGGCACAACCCCCCCATACTTCTTATGAATTTCTTGTGAATAAACAATGTGTGATAAAATAGTCTTATCTTCTTTCATAATACAGATTGAGGTTTCATCACATGAAGTTTCCACAGAGAATACAAGCATATTTTTTTGGTATATTAATTTCTTCTGTTAAACAACTGAGTAATAATGATAAAAAGTCTCAATGAAAAAAACACTTGATTATCTATATATTTTTTCAAAATTAAGCACATCTTTTATATTGCTTTCCATAATATTAATTTTTGGATATTTCTTTTATTTAAGTTTTAAAAATCAAGAAATATCTAACAATGATCAATCTGAATTAATTAATAAACTCAATGGAAATGCACAAAAATTATCTAAATTGTCTGAAAAAATTAATATCACAGAAGATGCTCTTGATGAAATCAAAATATCTATACAAAATATTACTAATTCTGACTCATCTAATGAAATTGTCAAATTAAAAAATAAAATTACAGAATTAAATTTAAGTTTAAAAAATATTTCAGTAAATTTGCAAGAAATTAAAAAAAACAATATTTCTAAACCTATCAAAAATACTTCCAATAATTTTTTGGATTCAGTTATTATCAAAAATAAAAAAGAGATAATTGGATTAATTATATACAAGTTTGAAAATAATTTAGACTTTACTGAAGAATTAGATATTTTACAAAATCTTAACAAGAATAACAATCAACACATTTTTGAAAAAATTAATTTAGTTAGATTAAAAAATTTTAGAGGTCACGAATTTTTGAAAAATATTTTTTCTAAAGAATTAGATTTTTTTTTAAAAGAAAAATTGAACAAAGGTTCTAACAGTATTATTGCAAAATCATTGATGAATTTTATAGGTCTACAACCTTCAAAAATAAATACTATAAAAAATAATGAGACTCTAATATTAAAAGAAATAAGCTTACTTTTGGAAGAAAAAAATTATGAAATGTCTTATAAGAAAATTATTACAATCAATAACCATCAAACATATTTTACAAAAACAATTAGTCAGATCCAAATCATAAATGATTTTAGGAAATTAATTAATAATACCATTTAGATGCTTAAATTTTTAATAATTTCACTTCAGTTAATTTTATTATTATCTTTTACAATTTTTTTAGTATCAAACTCATTTAATGTATCTTTTGATATAGGCGATCTAAGTTATAATTTTAGTTCAAATTTATTAGTAATTGCATTTGTTATTTTTATTTTAATAGTAGTTTTGATTAACTTTATTTATTTTAAAACTAAATTTGTTTTTCAAAAATTTTCTTTTGACAAAAAATTGAGCAGAACTCAAAAAGGGTATGATTATTTTGCTGAGTCAATGGTTGCTCTTCTTAATAAAGATAATAAAACTGCAACCACTTTAGCTAGAAAGATGACAGGTATACTTAAAAAGGACACAACTCTAAATTTACTTTTACAATCTGAAATACTTAAAATTGAAAAAAAATATGATAAGCTAAATGATATATATGACTTGATGATAAAAAATAATAAAACAAAAACGCTTGGATATAGAGGGCTTATGGAACAAAGTCTTAAACAGCAAGATTATCATCATGCTTTTATATATGGTGAAAAATTATTTCTATTAAATCCAAAAATTGAAAAATTATATCAGACACTATTAAACATAATTGCCAAAACAAAAAACTGGAATCAACTAATTAATATCACTGAAAAAGCCTATTTAAATAGGATTATTCAAAAAGAAGAAGCTAATGAAAATAAGTCTGTAGCTCTATATGAGATTGCAAAAATTAAAATGAAAAGTGATAATCAAGAAGCAATTGGATTAGTTGAAAAAGCAATCTCTCTTAAAGGTAATTTTTCACCATATATTAAATTATATACTCAAATGTTATTTGCTAATAATAATAACGTAAAAGTTCTAAAAGTTTTAAAAAAATATTGGAGCCAATCTCCAAGTAGCTTGTTGAGATCTTCAATAACTGAGGTTTTAAAAGAAAATAAAATTAATGAAATAGGATTCATAAAGGAATTAATTTCTAAAAATCAAAACAATGAAGAATCAAAAAAATTATTAATTGATTTCGCTATTTATTTTAATAATTGGTCTATAGCACGTGATAATATAAAAGGATTAATAGGTCCGAACCCATCGAAAGAAATTTGTTTATTTATGTCTGAAATCGAGTTAGGAGAATTTAACAATATTCAAAAAAGTGAAGGTTGGAAATTACGAGCTAATAATGCTGGATTAGATTATTACTGGGTTTGTAAATTTACCAACAACCCGCAAAAAAACTGGTCAGCACTATCAGACTCGGGTCATTTTAATTCTCTTGAATGGACCCAGCCAAAAATGTTAAGTGTTTTATAGTAATGAAAAATTTATCATGCTTTGTTGGTTATGATTCAAAAGAAGATATAGCTTATAGGGTTTGTAAATATTCTTTACTTAAAAGAGCCTCTATAGATATAAAAATTTTTTCATTAAAACTGGATGAATTAGTAGCAAAAAAATTCTATAACAGAGACATAGATCCTCTAGCCTCAACACAGTTTACTTATTCACGTTTTCTTGTTCCCGCATTAATGAATTTTAAAGGTTGGGCAATTTTTTGTGATTGTGATTTTATTTTTTTAGACGATATAGCTAAAATTACTGAAAACCTTGATGAAAATAAAGCAGTATATTGTGTAAAGCATGATTACACGCCAAAAGAAAAACATAAGATGGATGGACAAAAACAAACTATTTATCCTAGAAAAAATTGGTCAAGTTTTATTCTTTTCAACTGTTCACACCCTAAAAATAAAACTCTTTCAATTGATTTAGTTAATAAAGAAACAGGGGCTTTTCTTCATCAGTTCAAGTGGCTTGATGATAATGAGATAGGTTCTTTAGATGAAAGATGGAATTGGTTAGAGGGGTGGACATCAGGCCATAATAAAAAATCTCCTTATGCAGTTCATTATACCAGGGGAGGACCGTGGTTTGATGAGTGGCAAGATGTTGAGTTTGCTAAAGAATGGTTAACAGAAAGAGATGAATATCTAAGTAAAAAATTTAATTTTTTTTAAAATATTTTTTTTATAAACTTTAAGTTATTAACATCTTCTTTATTTATTATGGTTACGCTGTTGTACCATGGGGTCTTACTATTTTCATAATTCCAATAATGATATGAAGCATGATTTACAGGTTTTATGAGATATGTTTTTACACCTAAAGAGCCAGCTAAATGAGCAGTGCTGTTACTTACAGTGAAAAAAATATCTAATTTTGAAAGTAAATTTGCTACTCCAACCAAATTATTAAAAAGATCTAAATTTTTAAGGGTTATAATTTTTTTATTGTTGTTATTTAAAAACTCATTAAGTTCATCTTTAATATCTCCATATTGTAAATTAAAAAAAATACAGTTTTTTTGATCCAACAAGTATGTAAAATCTTCTAATTTTAAAGATTTTTCTTTGGCGTACCTATTTTTGAAACTTTTCCAAGATATACCAATTTTTAAATTTTTATTTTTTGCAATATATGTTTCTAACTCAGAATCATTGTAGTCATTGGTAATTTTTAAATATGGTGCTTTGGGAAAAGATTTTATATTTTTTCTAAAAAATTTACCCAAACTTCCAGCATATACAACATGATCAAATTTTTCTAATTTTTCTATATTTTCAGAAAAAGTACCTAAGCTTACAAACTTTGAAGAAGAATTATCTTTAAAAGTATATCTAAAAAGAGGCAATAATCTACTATCGCACTCTATAACAACATTTTTATGCTTACTTAATAGACTGTTATACATGGTTCCATATAAAATTTCATCTCCTACACCTTGCTCTCTAATTACAAGAATTTTAGAATTATCTTTTATAAAATTTTGTTTAAGCAATTTATCTTTAACTATATTAAAGTTTGAATTTTTATTAAAAAAATCTGACAAACCTAATCTTCCATCAAAATATTTCCAAGCACTATCAAAATTATATTGTTTTAATAAAATCAGAGAGTAGGTTTTTTTGAAATCATCATTATCAGGATCTAAACTTAAAGCTTTTTTGCAGTATTTCTCTGCATTTTTATCATCTCCCAAACTTGAAAAGGCTTTTGATAAATTATTAATTATAACACTGTTATTTGGGTTTAAAATTTCAGCTTTCTTATAAAAATCTATTGCTTTAGAATATTGAGACTCCTCAAGACAAAAACCTGCATAATTATTAAGAGTTTCAAATTTATTAGGATCTAGGATAAGTGCCTTACTAAAGAACTTTTCTGCTTCATCAGGCTTTTTTGTTTCATGAAATAATCTGCCAAGAGAATTTAATACAGAAATATCATCTTTATCTAATTTAAGTGCTTCTAAAAAAAAATTTTTAGCTTTTTCATAATCTTTCAATGAAAAATAATTTAACCCGAGAGTGTTAAGTAAAATAATATTATTTTTGTCATGATTAATTAAATTTTCACATTCAATTATTGATTGCTTGTAGTTTTTTAGTCTGAATAGAGCGTAAGCTTTATCTTGTTTTATATCATATAGATCTGGGTTTTCTGATTCTATATCAATAAGAATTTCGAGTGCCTTGCTAAATAAATTTTTTGTAAAATAAATATTATATAAATTGATTTTTGATTTTAGGTCATTATTGTTCTTAATTAAATATTTGTAATTTAGTTCAGCTTCTTTTAAGAATCCAATTTCCTGTTCCATTACTGCAAGATTATATCTCATTTTAATATTCTTATTATTTTTTAAATATAATTTCTTGAATTTTTTATATGCGATTAATTTATCACCAACTGCAAATTCTTTAAGAATATTATTTATTTTTTCTATGAAGTTCATCAGAGTTTTTCAATAATTTCATCCACTATGCGCATAGTGCTTTCTATAGAATTTTCAAATTTTATAATTGATATATTATTGTACCACGGTGTTTTTCCATTGTCATAGTCCCAATAGTAAAATGTTGAAGATTTATTTGGGCAAATTAGTATTGTGGGCACTCCTATAGCTCCAGCAAAATGTGCAGTTGAGTTACTTACTGTGACAAAAACATCAATATTTTTTAAAATACTGATAAGTGAGTCAAAATCATTAAACAAATCAATATTTTTAAAATTTAATATATCTAAATTATTATCTTTAAGTTTTTTTAAATCTTTAGATACATCTCCATATTGAACATTAATTATAGACCTGTTTTTATTAAATAATTTATAAAAATTTTCCAACTTAAGAGATTTTAATTCTCCATAGATGTTAACAATACTTTTCCATGAAATTCCTATTTTTTTATTATTACCCAACTTGCTGATTTGTTTGTTAATATCAGCATCAAGTTGTTCATTAGTTTTAAGATAGGGCGCTTCATTAAAATCATCTATATTTCTTCTAAAGTATTTAGTTAAAGTTCCGGCATAAAGAACTTTATCAAACTCATCTATTTTTTCTATTGATGATGAAAAATGACCATATTCAAAAAATATCTTTTTTTGGAAAGACCTAGTAAAAATATTAACGAGTCTTTTATCACACTCAATTTTTACATTTGTACATTCTTTTAATAAATCATTATATATGCTACCAAATAAAATCTCATCACCAACCCCTTGCTCTTTTATTACTAATAATTTATCTTTTTGATCTAAGTCTTTATCAAAACTTAGCTTATTTAAAATATTTGAATGGTAAATATTTTTTATCTGGAAATTTTTGCTATTTAATCTTGCCTGCATTAGTTTAAATCCCTCTTCAAATTGATAGTTATTTAAAAGCAAGTATGAATACCCCAAAACAAAATCATAATTAATGTTTTTGGAATTTTTGATTTGATGATAATAATTTTTAACCCAATAAATGTCTTTTAATTTACATTTATTAATAGAAATGTTTTCATCTATAATATTATTTTTAGGATTAATTTTTTTTGCCTTATTCAAAAATTTAATAGCCAAATTATTTTTCCCTTTAAGAGTTAATATGTTCGCCAGATTTATAATAGGAAGTTCTGAATAGGGGTTAATTTTATAAGCTTTTTTAAAACATAAATAGGCTTGGCTTAATTTTTCTAGATCAATAAAGCATTTTCCTAAATTATTATAACTATCTATATATTTAGGATTAATGGAGATTGCTTTTTTTAGAAAATTAATGGCAATTTGTAAGTCCCTTTTTTCAATATTTATAAGAGCCATTATATTTAAACCAAACACATCATTTGAATTTATATTAATTGCTTTATTCATAAATTCTTCTGCAGTGCTAAATCTTTTATTAATGTATTCTATAAATGCCTTATCTCTAAATATTTCATAACTTTCAGTATTAAGACTAATTAATTTATCTATATATTTTTCTGCAAATTCAAATTTCTTAATTTTTAAAAAATTTACATATATCATTTGTATGGCTTCACTATTATTAGGATCTAAATTTAAAATATTCTCAAGAGTAAAATTTGATTTTTCAATTTTATTTAGACTTATACAAATTTTTGCATGAACAATTAATACCTCGATATTTTTTTTATTAGATTTTAAAAGTAATTCAATTTTGCTTAGAGCTTGATCTTTTTTTCCATTATTAAATAATTTAATTATTAAATTTAATTTATCATTAGTTTTATTCATAAAAAAACCCAGTCTATCAAAGACTGGGTGATAATTAAATTAAATTTGAGTATTCTATCTTCTTTGACCAAAAAGCTGAAGAAGAAGTATAAAAAGGTTAATAAAGTCGAGGTATAACTTAAGAGCACCCATCAATGCTTTTTTTGAACCAATTTCTTCGTTGTCTCCGCCATAGTACATATTTTTAATATTTTGAGTATCATAAGCAGTTAACCCAACAAATACCAATACCCCTATAACCGATATTGCAAATTGCAAAGCACTACTCCCAATAAAGATGTTTACTATGCTTGCGATAATTATACCAATAAGGCCCATGAAAAGAAATCCACCTAGCTTGGTCAAATCTCTTTTGGTTGTGTACCCATATAAACTCATAGCACCAAATGTCCCTGCAGTTATAAAGAAAACACGCGCTATTGATGTTTGAGTGAATTCGATAAAAACTGATGCAAGAGATAATCCCATAATACTAGCGAACAACCAAAATGTTATTTGCGCAGCAGATATTGACATTTTAGATATTCTAGCACTCAGATAAAAAACAAATCCTAGTGGAGCAAGCATCACTACCCATTTTAATGGTGAACCAAATAATAATGCTCCAATCTGTGTAACTCCGATGATTTGTCCCATCTCATTAGTAACTATTGATGCTTTTCCAAAAAAATAAGCGATAAATCCAGTAAGCATTAAGCCAATAGTCATATAATTATAGACTTTAAGCATGTAAGCTCTCAAGCCTTCATCTATAACTGCTTGATCTACTGATTTGGTGTATGATCGTTGATTAAAGTCTAAAGCCATAAATTCTCCTTTTAATTATATTTAATATCGCTATAAATCAGACAAATTCAAGGCATTTCTTAAAATTTTTATGAAGTATAGAAAATTAGGAACTACAAATTTAGAAGTAAGCGTAATTTGCTTAGGTACAATGACCTATGGTGAACAAAACACCCAAAAAGATGGATTTAATCAAATGGACTATGCATATGAAAGAGGTGTAAATTTTATCGATACTGCTGAATTATATGCTGTAATGCCAAGAAAAGAAACCTATGGAAAAACAGAAGAAATAATAGGAAACTGGTTTTATGAAAAAAAAAACAGGGATAAAATTATTTTAGCCTCAAAAATAGCATCAAAATCTGAAGGCTTAGAATGGATTAGAAAAGGAGCTAGCTCTTTAGGATTTGATAAAAAAAATATGAATGAAGCAATTGATGCAAGTCTTAAAAGATTAAAAACAGATTATATAGATCTCTATCAGCTTCATTGGCCAGAGAGAAAAGTGCCAAGATTTGGCGAGTTAGATTATAAATATGATCCACTAGATAATAATTGGACCACTGTTGAGGAAGTGCTCTATAACTTAAATGAATTAGTTAAAGTTGGAAAAGTTCGTCATGTTGGTATTTCTAATGAAACACCCTGGGGAATGATGAAGTTTTTGCAGGTTTCAAAAGAAAAAAATTTGCCTAGGATGATGTCAATTCAAAACGTTTATAGTTTGGTAAACAGAGTGTTCGATATTGCACATTCTGAAGTTGCGATTGCTGAGAATTGTGGTCTTTTGGCTTATTCGCCACTTGCAGGTGGAAGATTAAGTGGGAAGTACATTGATGGAAAACATCCAAAAAATGCACGTTATACTCTTTGGCCACGAAGATTTTCTAGACATCATACAGAAAGAGGAGAAATAGCAATTGAGAAATATGTAAGTCTCGCTAATAAATATGGAATACCCCCATCTACTTTTGCAAACGCTTTTGTAAACAATCGTCCATTTGTAACTAGCAATATTATCGGTGCAACAGATATGACTCAGTTAAAAGAAAATATTGATAGTATTGACCTAGTTTTAGGGGATGATATTATTTTTGAAATTGAAGATATACATTTATCTGATCCAAATCCTTGTGTTTAAATTTTTAGCTTAATTAAAATTTTTTTCACTTCTTTAATGTAAGATCTGTCCCATAAAGCAACATTGCACAAAGCATAATATAGCTGGTATACAGGTTCATAATTATTATAATTTTTATCTATTTTTATATATTCATTGTATTTATCAAGAAATTCTGAATCTATAAAAGATGGATTAAACCATCTTAAGTATGCAATTTCCATTTCATTATGTCCAAAAAAAGAACCAGGATCAATAAAACCTACAAATTTATTGTCTTTAAAAAGTATATTCCCTTCCCACATATCACCATGTAGTAAAAGTGCTGAAGGACTATCGGGAATAAATTTTTTGATATTGTTTATTACAAATAATATTTTTTTATTTATAAAATTACCCATACTTTTTTCTTTATTAGCCATTTCAAACATAGGATTTAATCTCTTATTTACATAAAAGGAAGCCCAACTATTTTGAAAATTATTTTTTTGCTCCAATGCTCCCATTTGAGTATTAAACTTAAAACCATATAGTTTGTTTTTTACTGAGTGTATTTTAATAAGAGATTGTAGAAAATCTGGGTTTGAAGAATTAGGTTTATTTTTATTATTTTCTAAATATTCAGTTATTAAATAGTCATTATTAAATTCTATGATTTTTGGAAAAAAATTAAATTTTTTATTCAAATAAAGTAAATTGTTAGCCTCTGTTATAATTGCATTAAAAAAATTTTTCTTTTTAAGATAGAATTTAGCAATATATTTTTTTGTATTTAATAATTCAAATTCCAAACACACAATATTGAATGAAATTTGTAATACATTGTATTTAGTTATTTTTTCTGTATTAAGTACTTTTTCAATTTGTTTAATGTGGTGTTTTAAAATCATAAATGCTCAAAAAAATTAACTTACAATATCTATTATCTTATATGGGGCTTTTGCCTTTTATAATTATAATACTAGATAGATTTTTTTTAAGCTACTTTAATCCTAACATTATCTATGAATTTATTATCTTCTATTCACTAATTATCTTTGTATTTATTGGTGCGACTAACTGGAATTTAAAAATTAATATTTCATTAAGACTGATACTTGCCGGTTTTTTACCAAGCCTTATATCAGTTTTAGTTATTTTAATTTATTTAAATTCTTATGAAGTAATATGGATTATTGCAATATTATTTATTTTACAACTCATAAATGATAATTTCATTTATGTTGAAAAATTAGAAAAAAAAATTTTTAATAACTTGAGGGTTCCACTTACTTTGTTAATTGTATTAAGTTTAATAGTCATTCAATTGATGTTTTAATTGAGCCAATTTTAATTTTAGCGTGATTTTCTATTGTGTCACTATTCCAAATCTTAAATTTTTTTAATTCTTCATTATTTAAAATATTAAACTTTTTGAACAATTCGTAGACTACAGATGGCAAAACTCTCTCATTTCCATCTTTTACTTTTAAGACGCCAAAAATACCTTTTTTTAAGTGAATAAATAAGAAAACTCCCTCCGCCCCACCTTTGCAAAATATTTTTTTGTTAGAATATTTTATTAAATTACTATCTAAATTTTTTGATCCACCGATGTAAAGGGGATTTTGTAAGATTGAGTTAATAATCAACTTAATATTTTTAGAATATTCGAATTTTCCATTGTAGCTTTTGAAGAGATTAGATAGTGCTTGTGAAATTTCTTTTATGGTGAAAGCGTATTGAGGCGCACTACATCCGTCAATACCATAATTTTTTTTTAAAATTTTATTTCCTGTAAATTTTGAAAAAATATCTCTTATGTTTTTTTGGAGAGGATGATCAAACTCTACATAGTTTTTTAGGGGTAATTTGTTTACCAGGCAACCTGTTAACATTGCTAAATGCTTCCCAGCACAATTATTATGAATTTGATAAGGTTTGCTTCCAGATAAGAAAAGTTTATCCGAGGATTCCTTATCTAAAGGATTATGAATGCCACATTTTAAATCGGCTGCTTTCAAATTTGTTTTTTTTAACCAGTTTTCTAATTCTATTATATGGTAGTTTTCACCACAATGAGACGAACAAGATAGAGTAATTTGTTTTTTATTTAAATTATAAAGTTCTATAGCTCTTGAGTTTAAAAAAGGGATTCCTTGAAAAATTTTTATAGAAGATCTTGGAAAGATCAAATCATCTTCGTTGTTTGTTGAAAATAGTCTTTCACCTGTGGCTGTACTAATATAGCACTTTGTATCATGTATACTTTCAATTACATTACCACGATAAATGTGTGTTTTTAATTTTTCCACACTTCTTTATAAATGAAAAATAAAAAAAACTACTTAAAAAAAGACTTAATAAAAGTAAAGAGATTGAGAGCTGATCCAAATTTTCCAAAAAAAACTACGTCATTTTCGGTTATTGATAGGCATACACACCCATCATTTTTACAAGCAATTGGATTATGTTTTATTTTTTGATCGTTAATTTGCAAATCGCCTTTATTATATTCTCCATATTCGTCACAAAAACTACCTTCTAAAACCAGTATATATTCTTTTCCATTATGTGAGTGAAGTGGAACTGAGGTTCCAGGATCCATTTTAATTAACTTTACTGAGTCTTTATCATTGAGGGTTAGATTAAATTCTTTGAAACCCTTATAAACTGTTTTCCAATTTATCTTTTCTAGGTCACCTAAAATATTAGTAATAGGATTTTTAACTTTAGTGGACGGGTTTTTAGGCTTAGGTTTTTTTTTGATACAATCGGAATATTTTAATTTTTTTGGATAAACTTCATCAATTTCATTAAAATCTTCAGCCAAAATGTTTTCAAAAATTGATGCTCTTCTTGCTGCCAAAGTATTTAGATACAAATACATTGATACAAAAAGTGATTTTGCTTCTCCTAAACTACCGCTCGAATAGTCAAATATAAGTTCATTTTTTTGTACAGTTGAATTCATAAGTATTTTTGCATTTTATTAAGTGAGGCTCTTATTCTAGATTTAACTGTGCCTAGCGGAATTTCAAGCTCCTCAGCAATTTTTTTATGACTTTTTTGCTCAAAAAAGCTCATTTTTATTAATTTTTGTTGATTTTGGTCTAGTTCTTTCCTTATTTTGTTAATAGTTGATTCTATTTCATGATCATTAGCTACATTTTTCTCATAAAGAAAATCTCTTATATCTTCTTCATTAACATCACTTTTTTTAATTTTTCTATAAAAATCTATTCTTTTATTACGAGCAATTGTGAAGGTCCAAGTAACAAACTTAGATTTTTCTGGGTTAAAAAGCTCTGCTTTTGTCCAAATTGTACTAAGAACTTCTTGAGTTAATTCTTCTGCTAACTCATTACTTAAGTTATTTTTTAAATAATATGCATTTATTTTTGGAGCTATAAAATCAAATATTTTAGAAAAAGCTCTCTCATCTCTATTAATTGATACTTTTTTTATGAGATCTACAATTTTTTCATTGTTCATATTATTATTTTATTAATCTTAAACTTTATTACTATAATAGAATGGTATATTAATTTAAAATATACATTAATTCATGAAAAAAACCTTATTAATTATTATAACTATATTTTTTGTGGCTCAATCAAAAGTATCATTTTCTTTGGAGAAAGGTAAATGGAGCTTTGTTAAAGATGATGATTGGTGCTATGTTGGCTCATTGCCAATAAGCTCAGATTTACCCGAAGAAAAAAAAAGAGATGAAAACTATATTTTAGTCTACAAAATAATTGGCAGCGATCAAAATATTGTTCAGGTTGAGGCAGGTTATAAATATAATCTAGAAAAAAGCATAACAGTCAAAATTGATAACACTACTTTTAGTTTTTACTCTACACAAGACTCGTCTGAAACAGCTTGGACTGATGATGATGCAAAGGTAATTTACGCAATGAAAAAAGGCTTAAATTTATTACTTACTGGTGAGTCAAGCAGAGGAACAATTACTAATGATGAATATACACTAAAGGGATTTACTAATGCAGTAAATAAATTAAACGAAGACTGTTAAAATGCCCAAAAAAATTGTATTAGCTTATTCGGGTGGTTTAGATACAAGTGTAATTTTAAAGTGGCTTCAAGTTAAATACAAATGTCCCGTCGTAACTTTTACTGCAGATTTAGGTCAAGGCGATGAATTATCACCAGTAAAAAGTAAAGCTGAAGCACTCGGCGTAAAAGAAATTTTTATTGAAGATTTAAGAGAGAGTTTTGTAAAAGATTATGTTTTTCCAATGTTCAGAGCAAATGCAGTTTATGAAGGTTCTTATTTCCTAGGAACAGCTATAGCAAGACCATTAATTGCAAAAAGACAAATCGAAATTGCTAAAATGGTTGATGCTGATGCTGTTGCTCACGGAGCTACAGGGAAAGGTAATGATCAAGTAAGGTTTGAACTTGGATATTATTCTAACAATCCAAATATACAGGTTATTTCTCCATGGAGAGAATGGGAACTTAATTCTAGAAATGAGCTAATTGAGTTTGCAGAAAAATATCAAATACCAATATCAAAAGACAAGATTGGGGAAGCGCCTTTTAGTACAGATGCTAACTTATTACACACGTCGTCAGAAGGAAAAGTTTTAGAAGATCCCTGGATAGAGGCTCCTGAGTATGTCTATTCAAGAACTAAATCAATAGAAGAATCTAAAGATGATCCAGATGAATTACTAATTTCTTATGATAGAGGTGATCCTGTTGCAATAAATGAAAAAAAATTAAAACCACACGAAATATTGATTAAATTAAATAACTACGCTCAAGATCATGGTATAGGAAGAGAAGATATAGTAGAGAACCGTTTTGTTGGAATGAAATCAAGAGGAATATACGAAACACCAGGAGGTACGATATTAGCTAAAGCACACAGAGCAATAGAAAGTATAACACTTGATAAGGGAGAAGCACATTTAAAAGATGAAATAATGCCAAAATATGCTGAAACAATATACAACGGGCTCTGGTTTTCATCTGAGAGAAAAGCAATGCAAACCTTGATTGACTCCACTCAAAAGAATGTAAATGGAGATGTAAAACTAAAACTATTTAAAGGAAATGTAATCGTTACTGGTAGAAGATCTCCAAATAGCAAATATAAACTATCTTTAGTTTCTTTTGATGAAATTGGTGATTATGACCAAAAGGATGCAGAAGGATTTATAAAAATTACATCATTAAGATTAAAAAATTAATTAATATAGTTTTTAAAATCATCATTTATTGCAAAATTATTATAAGAAATTTTATTATCTTGCATTGATGTGCAAATCAAAAAACATTTTTTTTTATGATTAAGTGCAATATTTGTAATAAAGCCAAACCACCACATAGGATGATATAAACTTACATGCACATTTGTCCCATCTTCAAATGTTCTTTCAGCAGGGTAACAAGCCACATTTATAAAAACAATTTTATTTGCAAAATCGAATATTTCATTAATTACCCAACCTAAATCATCAAGTGGTATATGCTCTAATACATCTATTGAAATTACCATATCAAAATCTTTTTTTTGTGGTTTAGGGTGCGGAACTCCTGGATCGTACAAGGTTGGTTCTATGTTCCAAAACTCATTTAATGGAGGATATTCTTCGTTGCCAAAATAAGATTTTTTAAAATATCTGTCTCCTTTCCCGCTCCCATAGTCTAAGACATTATTAATTTTGTTAGCCTCAATAATTTTTTTAATTATTTTAGCAAAAACCATTGTGGCCTTACCATTATAAATGTTATTTTTATCTTCATCTGTGATCTTTCCTGAGTGAAGAGATTTATAATATTCTTCTAACTTTAAAAATTTCTTTGAAGGTTTTTTTGAATTATACAATTTCTTTATTCTTAAATGCAATTGTAGTATTTCTTAAAAGGCATGCTATAGTCATAGGACCAACTCCACCTGGGACGGGTGTAATTGCTGTAGTTCTTGTGGAGACTGTTTCAAAATCAACATCACCAACTAGTTTGCTTTTAATTTCACCCCCTGATTCAATTTCTATACGATTTATTCCTACATCTATAACAACCGCATCTTTTTTTACCCATTCAGCCTTAACCATTTTAGGCTTACCTACTGCAGCAATAATAATATCAGCATTTTTGCAAACACTTTCAATACCTATAGTTTTTGAGTGTGCTATTGTTACCGTGCAAGACTCTTTTAATAATAATTGAGCCATTGGCTTGCCCACTATATTTGATCTTCCAATTACAACTGCGTTTTTTCCAACAAGGTCTATATTGAGATCTTTTAGCATTATTAAGCATCCGTATGGAGTACAAGGTATCAATAAGCTTTCTGAGTTGCTAGATGAAATAGATAATTTACCGACATTTAAAGGATGAAAACCATCAGCATCTTTTTCTGGATGTATAGAGTCCAATATTGTTTGTTCATTAATGTGTTTTGGTAAGGGTAATTGTACTAATATTCCATTTACATCCTCCTGACTATTGAGTTTATTAACTATTTTTAACAATTCATCCTGTGTTGTTTCTTCAGATAAATGATGATCAATAACATTAATTCCTACTTCTTGCGCACTTTTAGTTTTTGCTTTTACGTAAACACTGCTTGCTGCAACATTTCCTACTTGAACAACGGCTAAACCTGGAACTTTACCTAATTTTATTTTTAAGCTCTCAATTTCTTTTGCAAGATTATTTCTTAGTTTTTGTGCAATTTTTTTTCCATCAATTATTCTTGTCATATTACCTCGGCCAATATTCTATAAACAGACTTTTAATAAACCATAAACCTAAGTAAACCACAACAGGCGAGATATCTAAATTTCCAAAAGAAGGAATATATCTTCTTACTAAATTTAAACTTGGCTCACAAAGACGATACATAGCTTCCATAATACTATATACAAAACGATTTGAAGAATTAATTATATTAAAATTTAACAACCACGTTGTTATTATATAAATTATTAAAATTAATTGATATAGATTAATAAGTTGGATAATTAAGCCTAAAAGAGAATTCATAAATTAGCTATTATAATATAGAATAATTTACTCAATAATAACTTATTAAATTAATAAAAAAGGCGGCAATAGCCGCCTAATATTTATTAAAAGAACAGTTTTAGTTACATAGAAATATCTCTACCAAACCATTTTTTTGTAATTTCAGCAGTTGTGCCATCTTCAGACATCTCAGCTATAACCTTATTCCACATTTCTAAAATATCGGTATCTTCTTTTCTAATTGCTCCACCAACACCATCTCCAAAAACTCCACCTGAAAATGTTGGGCCAGTGAAAGCTACATTAACACCACCACCTGACTCCATAAAATCAATGATTGAACCAACGTCGGCAAGAACTGCATCACATCTTCCAGCGCGTAGATCTAGATTATGATCATCTACACTCTGATATAGTTTTACTTTAACAGCTCCTGACATATGTTTTTCAAGAAAGTTTTGATGGATTGTTGATGATTGAACACAAACCGTAGAATCTTTCATAGCTGCAATTAACTGACCTATTGCTGCTAGCTCTTTGCCTCCAGCATTATTTAAGTTAACTTTATTAACCCCTCCAGTAAATTTTGCAACTGATAAACCCTCTAGTCCACTTCCTTTCATAACAGCAAAACGTGCACCGTCAGTCATGTAACCATTAGTAAAGTTTACTTTTTCTTTTCTTTCTTCGGTAATTGACATTCCTGCTATAATAATGTCATATTTTCCTTGAAGTAGAGCTGGTATTATACCATCCCAATCCTGAGTAACCCATTCACAGTCAACTCCCATACGAGCACATGCTTCGTTACCAAACTCAATCTCTGCCCCTTCGAGCTCTCCAGCTGAGTTAAGGTTGTTCCAAGGAGGATAAGCCCCCTCGGTTCCTATTCTAATTGATTTTGCATTACTTATTGTAGTTAAGCTTAATAAACTTAATGAAAATAAGATTAGTAAAAATTTTTTCACAATTCCTCCTTGTGCATTACTTTAAGAAAGTAATTTTAAATATATTTATAAAGAATTCTTATAGCCAAATTTAAAAAATACAATTTAAATACTCAAAAACCTTAGTTTTTTTTTAAATTTTTCAACAAAAATAACACAGAAATAATAAATAAGGCAAATGGAAACAGCCATAAAAGTAGATTTTTTAAATTAATATAAGGTTTAAATAAAATATACTCCCCATATCTCTCTGTTAGAAAATTTTTAATTTCTCTTTCGCTAAAGCCTTCATTTAGTTTCTCTTTTACAATCTTTTTTACATCTTTAGCAAAGTCAGAATCAGAATCATGCACACTTTGATTTTGACAGGTCATACATCTTAGTTCTAGTGTTATGTTTTTAACATTGTTATCTATGTTTTCATTATTGTAAGCATTTTTTGTAAAAAAAATTACAAATAATAAAAAAAATAATTTAAAAAAATTTTTTAATTTCATCTTTTATGATATTTTCAGTAAGAGGCCCAGTGTGTTTAAATATTATTTGGCCTTTTTTATTTACAAAAAAAGTTTCAGGTAAGCCAAACACACCAAACTCAAAACCAATTCTTCCATCTTTGTCTAGTCCAACAAAGGAGTAAGGATTACCCTCTTCTTTTAAATAATTTTTTGATTCATTTGGATCATCTTTGTGAGAAAAACCTAAAATAAATAAATCTGGAATTTCTTCTTTTATTTTAAAAAAAAGATGATGCTCTGCTCTACATGGCGTACACCAAGAAGCAAAAAAATTAATTAATACATACTTCCCTTTTATTTTTTCAGGTATTAAAATTTCATCATTTTTATATAGGTTTACAGAACTAAATGATGGAAGATCTTTGTTTAATAGCGCACTTGGGGGCACATTTGGGTTTTTTTCAAGCACAATAAATAATAGAAAAAATAAACTTATTGTAATTAGTGTGAAAATTGGAATTATTAAAAATATTTTTCTCATTTTTTTATAATAGCTATTAATCCTGAATACATCATAATTATAACTCCAATCCAAATTAAACTCACCAAGGGATTTATAAAAACCTTAACAAACCAAATATCATTATCTTCATTTCCTAAAATTATATAAACGTCTCTAGCCCAATCATGGTAAATTCCTGCTTCTGTTGTTATAATTTTTGAGATCGGATAATAGTTTTTTCCTGGTTCTATATAGTTAATTGAATTATTATTTTTAATAGAAAATATAGCTCTTAATGATTGATAGTTTTTTTTATTTTCAATTTCTATATTTTCAAATTTTAAATCGTATTTGTTTATTTGGACTTCTTCTCCGATTGAAATGTTAAAATTGTACTCACTTTGATATATGCTTGAACAAGTAACTCCAATAATCAATATTCCAACACCAACATGAGCTATAAAGCTATTAATAGATATAATATAACTAATTGTTGGTGAAAATTTAAATCTTAAAATAATTGAAATAATTGATGCAATTAATATCCATAAACCTAAAACTATACCGATAAATCCCCATGTATTAAAAGTAGTAAAATAAGACTGTAAGAAAACTATAAGACTTAAACTTAAAAAACAAAATACATATAATCTTAATTTTTTTATTTTATTTGTTCGCCAGGATAAGACTGGAGCTATACTCATTAGTAAAAAACCTGGTAATAAAACAGGAAGAACAGTTGAATTAAAATAAGGTCCACCCACTGAGATTCTTGTATTAGTAAGAACTTCAATAATAATTGGATAAATTGTACCTAATAAAATGGTTAGAACGGCTATCATCATCAAAATATTGTTGATTATTAGAGCTGATGTTTTATTGATAATCAAAAGATGCAAATTTTTATTTCGCGAGGGTGATTTAAGCAAAAAAATTACAAAACCAAAACCCGTGGTTACAAAAAAAATTAGAAGAATAAAAAGACCTCTTGACGCATCAGAAGCAAAGGAGTGAACACTTGTTAATATACCAGATCTAACTAAAAAAGTTCCTAAGATGCTTAAAGAAAAACATAGTATCGCAAGAAAAATTATCCATTTTTCGATTGCCTGTTCGTCTTTGATCATTAACAATGAGTGCACTAATGCCAGTCCAGTTATCCAAGGCATTAATGAAATATTTTCAACAGGGTCCCAAAACCACCATCCTCCCCAACCAAGCTCATAATAAGCCCAGTATGATCCAAGAGCTATACCTCCAGTTAAAAAAATCCAACTAATTATTGACCACTTTCTTGCTTCTGTTATCCAATTTTTATACAAGTTATTTTGTAATAAACTTGCAATTGCTAGACTAAAGACCAAAGAAAAGCCAACATACCCTAAATATAACATTGGAGGATGAATTGCTAAAGCGGGATCTTGTAAAATGGGGTTTAGTCCTAAGCCCTCCTTTACTATTACAGAATTTACAAGAAAAGGATTTGAAGTAAAAATAACAAAAAGAGCGAAGATTAAGAATAAAGCACTTTGAATTTTAAGAACAGTTTTTTTAAATTCGTTTAAAGATTTACTGATGAAAGAATAAAAAAATCCATACAGTGAAATCATACAAATCCAAAGAAGAATTGATCCTTCGTGATTGCCCCAAGCTCCAGTTATTTTATAAATTAGCGGTTTGTTTGAGTGAGAGTTTTGAAAAACATTAAAATTAGAAAAATCTGAAAATACATATGCAGATATTAAAGATAAAAATGAAACCAAAACTGACAATGTTGAAAGTCTATAAAATAATAAAAAATATTTAATATTTATTTTTAACAACGAGTTAGGAGCCAAGAGTGTCAAAGAAAACAATGCTGATAAGCAAAGTGTTAAAAATCCAATCAATGAAATCATTTATAATTAGTATTCCATTGATTATTTTTTTCTAATTCTTTTTTTATTGAGGTAGGCATATAGTTTTCATCATGTTTAGCATATACTTTTGAAGCTCTAATTTTGCTTTTAATATCAAAATAACCTTCTATGACAGCTCCCTGGCCTTCCCTAAATAAATCTGGTAATATACCCTCATAAATCACCAAAAGATCATTTTTATTATCAGTAATTTTAAATTCATACTTGTTCTGTGATTTTTTTTTAAATGAATCACTTTTTATATATCCACCAATTCTAACTTTTTTATTTGTGGCAGGATTGTTTTCAAGTAGCTCAGTAGGTGTATAAAAAAAAATAATATTCTCTTTTGTGTTGTATAGTATTAAAAGTACTGCTGCTCCAAGCACTACTAAAGTTATCAATATTAATATTAGTCTTTGAAACCTTAAACTCATAGTTTTTATTTAAGATTTTTAAGCTTTAAATAAGATTGAAGCAAAAGTCCAAATACTAAAAAAAACGCAATTAAATAAACTATCAAAACAAACCAAAAATACATAATTACTAATATATGTTATTTTCTAATAGTTAAAGTGATGACTAAAGGTCACAAACTGTTATAAATATTTTTTTCTTATCAAAATCTCAGATTTTATTCTTAATATTGCTATTATAATACCAATTAAACTAAAAGCTAGAGTCATTACTAATAAGGGTTGAAGCATTGTTATATCAATTGAAGGTGAGGATAATTTACTTACACTAGCTGGCTGGTGTAATGTATTCCACCAATCGACAGAAAATTTAATAATAGGCAAATTTATTGATCCAATTAATATGAATATAGCAATTGTTTTCTCTCTCACCTCTCTATTTTCAAAAGTTTGATTCAAAAAAATAATTATTAAATAAATAATAAATAATATAGCAACTGAAGTTAATCTTGCATCCCATACCCACCAAGTACCCCACATTGGTTTACCCCATAATGAACCAGATATTAGACATAAAAGAGTAAAAACAGCTCCAATTGGAGCAATTGCTTTATTAATAATAAAGCTGAAAGGTATTTTAAAAGCTAGTCCAACAATACTGTAAAGTGTCATAATTGAATAGGTGAGAAGAGATAACCACGCCGATGGAACATGGACATACATTATTTTAACGGTTAAGCCTTGTTGATAATCCAGTGGAGACAAATAAACCAGAACCAAACCCAGAATAAGAACTATTAAACTTACTATAAAGAGGGGCTTGTATATTATATCAGCAAATTTATTAAATTTAGATGGGTTAATTAGAAATTTAAACATCACTTATTCTGTAGTGCTAGTTTTATTAGTGCTGCACTAGACCATGGTGATATTCCTAAAAAAATCAACAAGATTGCAAAAAGTAAATTGATTAAAGAGTTAAAATTATCACCAGCATTATTTAAACCTATTGAAAATATTATAACTGGTATACTAAATAAAAGAACTATTATACTTCCGATTGAATAGTTAGTCTTGTTCAATAAATTCATTGATGCTGAAATAGAGCCCAAACACGATAAAATCAATGACCCAATAAAAAAAGTTAGAATTAGTGTGTAAATTTCACTAGTAGGAAGATTAAAAAAAATTGCTGCTACAGGAATAGAAACTAAAAAAGGTATTTGAACAAAAATAAAATGGGAAATTATTTTTAATATAACAATAAGTTCGTAGCTAATGCCATTCATGTGGACAATTGTTAACGTATAATTATTGAAATCATCTTCATAATATTTTCTCAAACTTAAAGTAGAGCTGAGAAGTATCAATGACCATATTATGCCAAGACCAATTGTTCTAAGAAGTTGCTCATCATTTCCCAAAGCAAAAACAAATACAAAAATTGATAAGAAAAAAAATAAAATATTTGATAATAAGTCTACAATATTACTATAGAACAATCCTAACTCTCTTTTATAAAATACAATTATTTTTCTTACAAAATTCATTTTATGTCAATTATCTCCATTTTACTAATTTGTGGACTAAAATGTGATGTAAACAAAACAATACCATTTTTATTTGAATGATCTAAAAACGTCTGAGTTAAAATTTCAGCTGATAGTCCATCGAGATTATTGTAGGGTTCATCTAAGACCCAAAGTTTCTTTTGTTCCATTATAAGCCTAATTAATTCTAATTTTTGAATTTCTCCAGAAGACAAATTCATAACTTTAGTGTTCTTGTATTTTAAAATATTAAAAGTTTCTAATAGCAAAAATATTTTATCTATATTTAATTTAGATGATGACAAACCTCTCCAAAAATTAATATTATCTAAAACTGTTAGTTGTCTTGTAGAAGTTTTTTGATCCAGAATAAATGTTGTTTCATTATACAAATTAAATATATTTTTTTTTATATTTTTACCTCGCCAAAATATTTCTCCAGTATTAGTTTCTAAAATATTTAAAATTACTTTAAGAAAAGTTGTTTTTCCTGATCCATTTTTTCCTCTAACTTGTGTAATTTGTCCTTCTGTAAGAGAAAGGTTTATATCAGCAAAAATATTTTTATCATTTCTTGAAAAAGATAAATTGTTAGCAAGAAGCATTTTTACAGATTAAGATGATTTTAATTATTCTACAATAAAAAAACGGGGATAACCCCGTTTTTATAATTATAAGAATAATTAAGAAAAAGAAAAAATTTTTTTTCTTTTGCTGAAAAAAGTAGACTACCGTCTTCTTTTCTTAGCAGCTTTCTTCTTCTTAGGAGCAGCTTTCTTCTTCTTCTTAGGAGCTGCTTTCTTTTTCTTCTTAGGAGCAGCTTTCTTTTTCTTCTTAGGAGCTGCTTTCTTTTTCTTCTTAGGAGCAGCTTTCTTTCTCTTAGGTGCTG
>CETH01183515.1_pt1 | contig 41660 bp, 43 predicted proteins | sample 361461 | NCBI WGS metagenome assembly CETH01 (sample SAMEA2622695, study PRJEB7988) | marine metagenome | isolation source: saline water (ENVO:00002010), including
AAAAAAATATGCCAGTAGAAAGAGTATCAGTTACGGATTCAGCTTCAGAGATAATAGACCAACTGCGGGCTAAACATGGGGACTTAATCTTTCACCAAAGTGGTGGTTGCTGTGATGGATCAATGCCTATGTGTTTTAAAAAAGGAGATTTTTTAATAGGAAGACGTGACGTATGCCTTGGGGAGATCCACGGCTGTAACTTCTATATGGCACCAGATCAGTTTGAATATTATAAACATATGCACGTATGTATTGATATTGTTGAAGGTCGCGGTTCAAGTTTTTCATTAGAAATACCATTAGGTCTAAGATTTATGGCAGTCTCTACACTCTTTACGGAAGAAGAGTTGAAAGACCTTAAGCCACTTACCTAGTTTATGTATTAATTATATATCATAAATATTAGTCGCTAACTTCTTTTAAAATCTTAATACTTTTATTGCTTTGAGTAACTACTATTTTTTTTTGGAAAATAATTATGTACATTGCAATGAATCGTTTTGAAGTTGTTTTGGGAAAAGAAAATGATTTTGAAAATTTATGGCGAAATCGTGAATCTAATCTAGATTCTGTTCCTGGATTTACATCTTTTTCGTTACTTCGTGGAGAATCTTTTAATACGCATACTCTTTACGCGTCTCACACTACTTGGGAAAACAAACAAAGTTTCTTAAATTGGACAAAGTCAGATTCTTTTAGAAAATCACATAAGGGAGCAGGAACACACAAAAACTTGTATTTAGGGCATCCACAGTTTGAGGGTTTTGAGATTATAAATTAACTTCCCCAAACCCCTCAATAGGTTCAATCTTCAAATATGTATACCATATACTTCAAAAATAATTTTTCTAACACCTTCACTATATCTAATCTTCTTATTAAAGTTAGATAAATCTATTAAATTAAATGAAAGGGAATAATTATGCCACGCCACCACGAGGAAGCTCCGGGACTTTGCGAAGACATTGATAAAGAAACACAAGAATATATCTTTAGCCAAACAATGCTAAGGATTAAAGATCCTGGAGTATCTTTGGATTTTTACACTAGAATTATTGGTATGAAACTATATAGGAAACTTGACTTTCCTGAAATGAAATTCACTCTTTACTTCCTGGGCCTTCCTGGAGATGTTGACGATGACTCTGTTCCTTCAGGTGATAATCAAAGAACTACATGGACATTTAGTCAACGTTCCATGTTAGAGCTCACACATAATTGGGGCACAGAAAATGAAACAGGTCCTATATACCACAATGGTAATTCTGATCCACAAGGTTTTGGACATATAGGTTTTACTGTCCCTGACGTTTATAAAGCAGCAGAGAGATTCGAAAAACTTGGTGTCAAGTTTGTTAAACGACCAGATGATGGAAAAATGAAAGGACTAGCATTCATTGAAGATCCTGACGGATATTGGATAGAAATTTTACAAGCAAATATGATAGAGAACTCATCTTAAATTCTAATTATATTTATCTCTAATATTAATTTTGATAAATAAAATTAAAGTCTAATTATACCTCTTTTAGAAATACAAAAAAGGGCCCGGGCAGAAATATTACTATATGGAATTTGACCAATTTGATCAGAGTCCGCTGATAATGGAGAAATACCTTCTATACGAATATATTTTTTATTTAGAGATTTAACGACTTTAAGTATTGAGCCAAAATCAGGGTGTGATACTTCTACATAATCTCCTTTCTTAATTTTGTCGCCTAGTTTGATTTTTTTCGCAACTATATAGTCCCCATTCCTTAGAATGGGGACCATACTGTCGCCGTGAACCTTAAGTAATTTCCAGCGGAATACCATATGAAGATAATCAGAGTACTGGATAAACAGTCTCTAAACTTGGAGGATAAGGGCAAGTCTGCCTTTTGGTTTTAATATCCTTAGTCGCCCAGAATATCTCAGCAAACCTATTAACCATATCCACTAAGTCTTCTGCATCTTTCTTTGAAACTCCCTGCTTACATGCACTACCCTTAAGCATGATACCATGAACTAAATCATCGATCTCAGGGAAAGCCTCCTTTTGCGGCGCCTTACAATAGTCACCCCAAATTATTCTGACCTCGTGCTTTACCTTCTCAGCCTCCTCTTCCTTCCTTACGACGCACCGTGCTATGGTATTCTGAATCTCAACATCAGATTTATCAGATTCTGATGTCTCTTTAATTATATCCATTATACGTGCTACTGATAAAGCAGCTATTTGAGAAGATGATGGGTCATATATCTTACATGGAATATCACAATGAGCATCTGTATCTGGAATATCTACAATATTCTCAAGACCTCTAATTAAACTATGAAGCATTTATCTAACTCCGAAATTTATAAGTTAATATGGGGAGATAAAAATTATTCCCCAGATAATTTATGTGGGTTAACTATTATTAATTCCTAATAGGATCTAACAAAGGTGGTGTAAAAAGCAAGAAATTTATCATCTTTTGAAATTTATTATTGCTGACCTATATATACTTCTCTAAATTTAAGCATTTATTAATACATTCCACTAAGTTTGAAAGATACACACCCATGAATCACGATCAAGCTAAAAAGGCAGCTAATATTCTATGGGATGCCTATAATAACAAAAAACAAATAGATTCCTTACCAAGAAGTCTCAGGGCAGAGACTATTGAGGATGGCTATATAATTCAAGATCAGTTAGTTAAAGTATCAGGGGCTAAATTAAGAGGATACAAGGTAGGAGCGACAAATAAAAGTGTTCAAGCCCGTTTTGGTGTAGATATGCCCTTTTCTGGAAGGATCCTTGAACCATTCATCTTACAAGGTCCAGCAATAATACCAAAAAATACAGTAAATTTTTATGCCATAGAGGCGGAATTTGATTTTTTAATTGGCAAAACACTTCCACCTCGCAGTACTTCATATTCACGAGAAGAAATATATAATTCAATTGACACTATTCTACCGGCTATCGAGCTCCCAGACTCTCGTTATAAAAACTGGTTAAATGTTTCCGCGCCAGACCTAATCGCAGATAACGCAATAAGTGGGATCCTGGTTCTTGGTAGTCCAATAAAAATACCCTTACCTCGAAATCTATCGGATGCTGAAGTTATCATAAAAGTAAATGACAATATAGTAAGTCAAGGTATTGGTAAAAATGTTCTTGAAGACCCATGGAACGTAATCTTCTGGCTAGTAGAACATTTAAATGAGCGTGGGCTTGGGTTAATGGCTGGTGATATAATAACTACTGGAAGCACAACTGATGTTATACATTGCAAACCGCAAGATAATGTAGAATGTGACTTTGGAAAATATGGTAGTGTATCTTTATATTTTGAGTAATGACCCTAATATTCTATTCAAAGAAATACATGGGAACAGTATATTTTAATTAGAGAATATATCCGAGTCCGAAAAGGGCAAACATTGCTGCACAAAATAAAACCAAAGCACTCAAACGGGTTATAAACATTTCAGTCTCCGTCTTTGAAATATGTTAAGATATAATATCTTTTATATATATTTTAACTAATAGTGTAATATAATTTTTATTGGCAATTACAGCTTTTCTTTTTCTTTATACTATAATTTCTATGTTTTAAGAGGAGAAATACTAATGAAACTAATAATTTGGATATGTTTACGTATTTTACTAGCACCTATTCCTGGATTTATCAGAAAAAAAATAATCAAAGCAATATTAGGCAACTATAAAAACGACTAAACACCTAATAGAATTGATCTATTTTTCCTAAATTCCTTATTATTAGAGGTCACAAAGTATTGACTTATCTACATCCCTGAGATTTGAACTACCACATAATGCCATAGTAGAATCTAATTCATTAAGCATAATGTTCAATGTCTGCAATACTCCCTCTTCTCCTGAGGCGCCTAACCCGTATAAGTATGCGCGCCCAATCATGACTCCATTTGCACCAAGGGCAATGGCTCTTAGTATATCTTGTCCAGAACGAATTCCACCATCTACCCATACCTCAACCCTACCACCAACACGATCGACTATTGGACACAAAGCCTGGACTGTTGATATAGCTCCATCAAGTTGACGGCCACCATGATTAGAAACGACAATAGCATCAGCACCGATACTGACAGCTGACTCTGCGTCCTCAGGGTTTAGAATCCCCTTAATAACAAGCTTTCTGTCCCACACCTTTCTTATCTCTGCAAGGTCATCCCATGTTAAAGTGGGGTCAAACTGGCTACTAACCCAGTCCGCTAGAGAAGACATATCATTCACACCCTTAACATGACCAACGACGTTACCAAAGTTACGACGTTTAGTTTTACTCATTTCAAAGCACCAACTTGGCTTTGTAATTAAATTTAATATATTCTTTAATGTCATCTTAGGGGGGGTGCTTAATCCATTATTGCGATCTTTATATCTATTACCAAGTATTGGTAAGTCTACAGTAACAACAAGAGTCGAACAGTTGGCATTTCTTGCCCTCTCTATCAGTCTTCCAATAAACTCTCGGTCACGCATGACGTATAACTGAAACCAAAACTGCTCTTTTGTATTTTTAGCGACATCCTCTAAAGAACAAATAGACATAGTCGACAAAGTGAAAGGGACACCAAATCTTTCCGCGGCACGAGCAGCATGAATTTCTCCATCAGCTCTATGCATCCCTATCAAACCAACAGGAGAAAGTGCAACTGGCATAATAAGTTTTTTACCAAGCATATTCATAGATGTCTCCCGAGTCCCCACATCTACGCCAACTTTTTGGTTAAACTTTATTTTTTTCCAATCTTTTTCATTGGCTCTATAAGTGTCTTCAGCCCATGAACCACCATCAGCATATTCATAAAACATACGTGGAACAAACTTTTGCGCTCTAACTCTTTGATCTTCTATACAATTAATTTTCGTCATTATTTTATTTATATAAGCTAATTAAAAAAATATTAAAATATTATATATATTCAGGATTTACTTTGTAAGGTCCTGACCAGCGACACTACAATCTTTTGTATCATTTTCTGTTATATCACTCCCATCAAAATGAGAGCCCGTCTCTTGATAGTTTTGATCCATTATTTCTGAATAATGATTAGTCATAATAAGGACTTTATCAGCTAATTCCTCTAATTCTCTCTTGTTTGGTTCATTTGAACCTAAAAAATAACTCTTTACCGCTGCAACAAAGAATTTTTCATGAAGTTCTTTTGCCATTTTTTGTATTGGAAGATCATGATATAGTACACGAAATTGGGCCGCTGAAAGCGCTGAACAACGAAGTGCAAAGTAACTGCCATCATTAGGGTTACTGAGATCAAGACCCATATTAGCCAAGGCTTCAAACTCTCTTTTCTCCATTGCTTGACTATTACCATAACACAGAGTCAACATTATGAATAAAATTATGAAAAATTGTAGATTAGCGAACAAATCTTTTAACATAGTCCGCACCAAGGCCAACGTTTTCATAATGCTTACTGGCGAGGTCTATTCTAGTAAAAACATCATCAAATCCTACAGCCTGTCCAGACTCATCCACATAATGTAGAGACCCTGAAACATGAAAAAATGTAATCATCTCAGGGGTATCCTCATCAACAACTAAGGTATGTGTTTCACTTGGAGGCTCAAAAATGTAAGTACCTTCTTTAGCAACCCAATCATGCTCAAGGTATCTCCATTGTCCTTTTATAACCAAGCCATGAACTGGATCAGGGTGTCTATGTCGACTAACAACTCCTGCCTTTCTCACCCTTATCATATGACACCATCCACCTTGAACAGTGTTAAACATCAAGGGTCTGAACCAAACCCCGTCAACCATCGGCACCCATAGCCTTTCATCACTTGGAATTGATTCAAGTACTAATTCTTCTGCGGCATATGGATGAGTTGTAGATTCTTTTTCAATTCCAAAATTTTTCAAATTTGTAACATTTTTATTCATAACCCCTATACTCCATTAAATTACATAAAAATATGAACGATTATCCCATTAATATCTAAAGTAATTACTCCCAAATAATTTTCTATGTAACAATTATTAAATACTAAATAAAAAATAACATTACTATAATTTTTAACTATATATATTTTTTCTTATATTTTAATTATAAATCACTATCATATATATGCATTTATAGGAGAAAAACAATTGAACCTTTATTTAACACTGACAAGTCCCTACGGACGGATAGCAAGGATTGTTCGTATACAAAAAAAACTTGAAAAGCTTATTTCATTGGAAGTGGTAAAGACCAGGCTCAAAAATAGTCCCTACTACAATATAAATCCATCAGGCCGAGTTCCTGCTATGTCTCTTAAAGATGGATCAATAATTGAAGATTCTCGCCTTATATGCTGGTACATGGATCATCTGGACGAGAATCCCTCACTTCACCCAAATAGTAAAGATATTTGTTTAGAACATATGAGATTGGAATCTACAGCCAGAAGTATGCTTGACGGCACTAGTCTAATCTGGAGGGAAATTAAATATCGATCAATATCAGAAAGATCTATGAAAATAATGGAGCATGAATATAAACGAGCTTACAGACTTGCAGATTTATTTGAAAAAGAAATAAATAATCCTATCTTATCTGGAGAATTAAATATGGCTCAAATCATTCTAACATGCGTTCTCCATGGCCCACAAAACGAATATATAAATTTCGATTGGCAAGAAGGACGACCTAACCTACAAAAATGGTTAAAAAATATAGAAAGTCTTCAATGGGCCGAAGAAACTCAACCTAAGCTTTAGGTGATAAATCTATGGAAATATTTAATGAAAAATTATTAAATAGCTATGTAAGATTACCTGATATATTTTTTTCTTACACACAGCCGACGCCAGTCAAAAACCCTAAGACAATAGTCTTTAATGAACCATTATCAGATATATTGGGTTTATATAATAAAAATATAAATGAAAATTTTATAGCTCAAACCTTTTCCGGTAATAATCTCCCGTCTGACTCTACGCCTATATCCCAAGCATACGCTGGTCACCAATTTGGATACTTTTCAATGCTAGGTGATGGAAGGGCTATACTTATTGGTGAAGTTAAAGCCAAAGATGGAAAACTATTTGATATTCAACTAAAGGGATCTGGCCCAACTCCTTATTCAAGAAATGGTGATGGACGCGCTGCACTAGGACCAATGCTAAGAGAATACCTGATTAGTGAGGCTATGTATTCGCTAGGAATACCAACAACTCGAAGTCTGGCAGTTGTAAGCACAGGAGAAACCATAAGTCGCGAGACTCGCCTTCCTGGAGCTATTCTTACACGTACTGCAAGTAGCCACCTAAGAGTAGGAACATTTCAATATAGTGCCGCAAGTCAAGATATAGATTCTTTGAATTGTTTAACTGACTACACCATCGCTCGACATTATCCAGAGGCAAAAATAACTGAATCTGCCCCCTTGTCACTTCTAGAACAAGTTATAATTAAACAAGCAGAATTAATTACAGAATGGATGCGAGTCGGATTTATTCATGGAGTTATGAATACTGACAATATGACTATATCAGGTGAAACAATCGATTATGGACCCTGCGCTTTTATGGATGATTACAACCCTAAAATAGCCTTTAGCTCTATAGACCATAATAACCGTTACTCTTTTGAGAACCAACCCTCTATAGCAAATTGGAATCTTGCTCGATTTGCAGAATCGCTTATACCTATTATCCATCCGGATAAGGATGAAGCTATTAAACTAGCAACAAAAAAACTTTCAACATTCAAAGATATATTTCATAACCTTTGGCTAAGTATGATGAAAAGAAAAATTGGACTTACTGGAAAAAATGATGAAGATTCAAAACTGATCTGGGGGTTGTTAGACTGGATGTCAGTAAATAAAGTAGATTATACAAACCTTTTTGTACATCTGACATATGGAATTAATTTTAATGATGAAACTTATAATCAAAAAGAATTTATTTCATGGAAAAAAAATTGGAAATCTAGAATAAAAAATAATTCAAGTTCTCAGGAAGATTATTTAGAAGTTATGAAAAAAAATAATCCCATTTATATTCCAAGGAATCACCTTGTTGAATTGGCGATTGATGCTGCACAAAAAAATAATGATATTACAACATTTAATAAACTTTTGACTGTTGTTACTGACCCCTATAATGAGACCACTTTTAAATATGACTATATGGAACCATCACCGGACGGTCTTGTTGGATATAAGACATATTGCGGCACTTAGGGTAGTATAAAAATAGAGATATACTATACTATAATATTATATTTTACTTTTATTTACCGGTAAACTTTGGTCTTCTTTTCTCTTTGAATGCTGCTATTCCCTCCAAATGATCAGATGAATAATTTGTAAGAGCCTCATAACTGATAGAAGCATCCATCATACTATGAGCTAATTGTTTAAGACCAACGTTTACTGAAACTTTGGTCAATCGAATAGCCTGTGTAGGACCATTTTTAAGTTTTAATACTAAACCTTTGACAGTATCATCTAGTTTCTCAGCTTCAACAGCATAGTTTATAAGTCCCATTTCTGCCGCTTCAGAACCTCTTATTATTCTACCAGTCATAAGAAATTCTTTTGCCCTTGGATATCCAATAGACTGAGGCCAGATTATCGCACCACCATCACCAGCCGATAAACCAACATTAACGTGTAAGTCTCCTATGCGGGCATTTTCATCAGCTATAATTATATCACAAAATAATGCTAGTGTTGCACCTAGACCAACAGCGTCACCATTAAGCCGACAAACTATTGGTTTTTCTAAATCAAGAATTCCAAAAATAATTTGTTTTGCCTCTACAGCTATCCGTGAAAAAAGATTAGGATCTTTAGCAGCATTTTCTAGCCAATTAATATCACCACCCGCACAAAATGAGTTTCCAGTTCCTGTAAGTATTATTATGTCTGTATCATTATCATAAGCTAGATCATAAAATAATCTTGATAATTCATAGTGCATATCACCATCAACAATAGCCATATCTGAATTAGCACCAAGAGTAATTGTGAGTATATTTTCTTCCCTTGAGAAGCTTAAAGTTTTATAATTATCATATAATTCCATGTTAACCTCCGTGACCTTATTTTTTTAGGGTTTTTGTGAGATAATTAAGAATGAACTAAATATATTAATATCAATAGTATCTATAATTACCCTGGGGTATTTTTATATGAATAAAATTAATATCCAGTTCAGCCGTTTCTCTGCCTTTTACTCGCCTCTTATTTTAACAATTTCAGAAAAATATTTACAATCTGAGGGCTTATCACCTTATTGGTCAATCGCTAATAATCCGGGAGAAGCTATAAAGGCTCTTCAACTAGGAAAAGTTCATGTAATTCAATCTGCTATTAGTCAATCCTTTAGCGCCTTAGAAAAGAACGAATCTATTGACGTAGAACATTTTGCTCAAATAAACGAAAGAGATGGATTTTTTATTACAGGAAGAGATCAAAATAGTAATTTTACGTGGGATAAACTTGAAGGTACAGAAGTTCTATTACAACCAGGAGGACAACCGCTATCTATGTTTAAGTATGCTTGCCATAAAGCTGGTATAAATTATAAAAACATTAAACCTATAATTCCAGAAAATGGAAAAAGTATGGACCAGTATTTTCGTGAAGGAAACGGCCAGTATATACACCAGCAAGGACCTGAGCCGCAACAGATTGAATCTGATGGGCTTGGTTTTGTGTTGACTAAAGTTGGCGAAACAGTAGGTAAGTGTGCATTTTCTAGTTTAGCATCTAAGAAAGATTGGCCAACCACCGATATGGGAGAAGCATTCTGTAGAGCATATAAAAAAGCATGTACTTTTATTAAAACCCAATCTCCAATTAGAATTACACGATCAATAGAACCTTATTTTAAAAATATAGACATAAATTCGTTAGAAGAATGTATAAGGTCTTATCAGAGTCTTGGATGTTGGACTGGGAGACCGTCTATATCTCGAGAGTCATTTGATAAAACTCTTGATATATTCGATTATAATAGTTCTATTTCGAGAAGATATAGATACGAGGAAATTTGCACCCTATTTCCAGGAGATAAATAATATAATTTCTAAAAGCTACCTAATTAATTTTTCTATTCTCCATTGTAAATCCAGAAACCTATCTTGACCATAAAATGGTTCCCCCTCTACAACCATAAGCGGTACACCCCAATGACCACATTCTCTTTGGTTTTGCTGGTTTTTATTAATAATAGAATCTAAAAGTAATTTGTCTTTTTCAACAATCCTGTTTAATTCTTCCCAATTTAAACCGGCATTAATGACTGCATCTTGCATGTTAATCTCTTCATGCCAGTTATCAGTACTCCCATTCCACATCATGTTCATTACTGAGTAAGTAAAATCAAAACTTGCGTTAAGAATACTAGCCGCAACAGCCATTCTAGTTACAGGTTGAATAAATGGTTGTTCATTAGCAATAGTATCAGTTTTTAAGTCTGAAACTACTGGGTCAGGGACTGGTCTTCTGTAGGGGAGGCCAAGAAAATTAGCTACCCGTTCTGCATCTCTAATATGATATGCACGACGTAAGGGGTCGGAGCGTTCAAAGAATTTAGGGTCCCGTATAGCTAAAGGATATACTGGTTTGATATTTATGGTAATATCCATATTTTGCTCTAGTTTCTTTAGCCTTTCATTCAGTAAATAACAATAAGGACTACGGAATGAATAGAATATATCAAGAACTAGTAACACGATGCTGATACTTTCATTGCAAATTATATCCTAAAAAAGTCTATTTTATGAACTATTAATGCTTATACTTTGATATCTCGAGCATTAAAATAGGGTAGAGTGTCTCTGTTCGAGCACCCTAAGACAGCTAGTCTCTCTGCAACTCTAATAGCTTTTTGGTATTTTCTTTCTCTTTCCGCATCAGTAGCTTCTTCAAATGCTAAACCGCAAAGAGAAATCCCATAATGAGTTTGTAATGGCCGAACTATCCTACCCGTTATCATGCCATCGGCTATTATTGATAAATCAAAACTTTCTTGTTTTTTTATAGTAAAGTCATTTTTAACTAAGTAGGTTCTAATATGTATCTCAGCAGCCAAAGCCGCATCCCAATACTCAGTCTCTGAATTCGTTTCATCTCCAGTAACTTCAGAAAATGCGATACAGAAGGAAAGGAAAACCTTTTCTTTATCAGTTGCAGTTTTCCATGTTGTGTCTCCAATTGTTCTCCAGGTAGAAAGGTCCATCCTTTCAAAGGCTTTTGGAACTCTCTCAAAGAAAAGTCTATGCAATCCTTTTTCGTTTAATGTATTTTCTAGTTTCTGTTCTTTATAGATATCTACAGCAGCATATGTACCACAAGCCGGACATGTATCATTTTCATATTCTCCCTTCTTATAAATAAGGGAACATCTAAGACCACTTGCTAATTCATTTTTGCATAAAAGATATGTTTTATCATCATTTTCTCCATCTTGCTGCAAACCTATCCAATTAAAACGGTTCATATATTGCAAATGTGAGCCTCTATTACTCCATAAGTTCCATTTAAGTTTCTCAACAGGACCAAAAGTACTCCAATTTGAACTTACATCAATGACGACACATTTATCTTTATCAGGAGCCGCACGTAATCCACGGCCTACTGACTGTCCCCATAGAACCTTTGATAGGGTCGGTCTTAAATGTACAATAATATTACAGTGAGGATTATCCCAACCTTCAGTCAGCACACCAACAGAAACCATAGCTTCCAACTCACCGCTTTCATGCTGCTTTAAAAGTTTCATTCGTTCTTTAATTGGAGTTCCAGCTGTAACTATTTCTCCCTTGATATCTTTTTCCCTTATTCTTTCTAGTGTAAATTCCGCTACACTAATATCTGGACAAAACCAAGCAGAAATAGATTTTGGACGAGCCTTTTCCCTTTCTTCCATGTAAGACCAAATAGCACAATCAATCATTGATGAATTAATTATAGAGGTAGATAATTTACTTACAGGGAAATCTCCAGAGGCAATATCTAATTTGCTTAGATCTAAATCATGGACAAAATGAGGACGATAAACAGGCTTTACAAGAACGCCTTCCTCAATAAGTTCTTCAATATTTGCACAGTCAATAATAGCATCAAACGCTAAATTAAGCTGGTCTCTCTGATCGGCTGTCCTACGCTCAGGTGAAGCCGTTAGTCCTATAAATTGGGCATCAGTTTTTCCGTGCTCTACAAACAAATCGATTATTTGTTTATAGCTATTTCCGTTTGGAGATACACGATGGGCTTCATCTACAATTATTAAGTCAGCCTGTGGTACGGCCTCATCCAAAATTGCCCTTGCTCTAAGGTTAGTAGAAAGAAGGATATTATAGTCTTCAAAAGCAGCACTTTTATCAGATAAAGTTAATTTATGAACCCTATGACGCTTAGAAAGAGCACTTTCTAATTGCTCAAGTAAAACTAATCGGTGGCAAAGTACAACTACTTTCTTTTTCTTATAAAATCTTTCTATTAATTCACTGGCCAGAACAGTCTTTCCTGCACCTGTTGGAGCCTTAAGAATAAATCGACGATATTTTTCTATAGTTGCAGGAAAACTATCAATAACCTCTTGTTGCCAATTTCGTAATTCCATAGTGTTCCCAGTTGATTATCAATTGATAACTTATAAGATTATTTATAAAGGTATTAAGTAAATATCTTAGTGGCTATTTGCATATAAAACTAACTAAGATCAACATGATAATATAACTAATTTTTATATACTTACCAACCCCTTGCGTTGATTTTCAAGTATATATATTTATGAAATTCTAAAATTGAAAGTTTAATTATTATTAGAAAGTATCCAATCAATCATCTCAAGGCGATCCTGCCCGTAAAATATCTCTTGATCAACAACATATGATGGGACACTCCAAAGTCCACGAGATAAGGCCTCTTGAGTGTTTCTTTCCATCTCTTCTGTGACTTCATTTGAATTAGAGTGCTCTAAGATATGCTGTGCATCCACACCAATACCTGAGATAATGGATTTTAGATCATCTGGATTACTGATATCTTTATCCTCAACCCAGCAACCACTCATAATAGCTCTAGTAATTTCATAACCATCTATATCGGATTGAAGGGCAGCTATGATAGCTCTAGATGATGGATTAAAGGGAACAGGAAAATGTTTGGGGTTAATATTAATACTCTTTTTTCTCCATTCTGCCCAACGACGCAATTCAATCAAACGGTAATCTTTCAATACCGCAGGCCTGTCTTTGAGTGGCTTACCTGCCCCTGCTTCTTTCCATAAACTGATTAAATCAATAGGTTTAAAGTTTATAGAACGGCCATAACTTCTTGATAATTCATTTAATTTATCAATACCAATAAAAGCCCAAGGAGATACGCAAACAAAATAAAAATCTATAGGCACAAAACTTCTCCAAAAATAATTATAATTGATGATTACGTTGGAAGTCTCTGTATCGTAGGTTATTACGGTTAAGCTGATTAATAGAAGTACATCCCATAAGTTTCATTCCACGCTCTATCTCACCTTTGAACTGAAGAAGGGCACGCTCTACACCAGCTTGACCAGCACCGGCTAAAGCATAGAGGTATAAACGACCGCCGGAGCAGGCCTTGGCGCCAACGGATAAGGCCTTAAGAACATGCGTACCACGCTGAATTCCGCCTTCGCAAATAACATCAATTTTATCACCAACAGCATCAACAATTTCTTCAAGTTGGTCAAATGGCGCTCTAGCACCATCTAGTTGACGCCCACCATGATTAGAAACAATAAGTCCTGTACATCCTATATCAACAGCTCGTTTTGCATCAGCAACACTCATCACTCCTTTGAGTGCAAAATGCCCACCCCAGCTAGCACATAAATCCTCCGCATCAGACCAACTCATTGATTGATCTAACATTGTTTCAAAATATTGGCCAACGGATACTGTAATATCTGTACCCGCACCCACATAATCTTGAAGATGGGGTAATTCAAATTTAGGTTTTGTTAGATAATTGATCCCCCATTGCGGCTTACATACAAAACTCATTAAGCTTGATGGGGTAAGACGGGGGGGTGAAGTAAATCCAGTTCTCAGATCCCTTTCTCTGTTTCCGCCAGTAATTGTATCAACGGTTAGTGCAAGTACATCAAAATTAGCTTCTCTAGCGCGATCAAGGAGACTCTTATTTAAACCTCTATCTTTATGGAAATAGAATTGAAACATTTTAGGAGAGTCTATCATTCCACCAATTTCTTCGACACTTACTGTACCTAGCGAAGAAACACCAAACATTGTTCCATATTTTTGTGCAGCAAGGGCAACAGCACGCTCACCATCATAATGAAATAGCCTCTGTAGCGCTGTAGGGGCACAATAGAAAGGAAGATCTAATTTTTTCCCAAAAATATTAGTAGATAAGTCAACATCTGTAACATCATTTAAAATATTAGGTACTAAATCAACCTCATCATATGCTTGAGTATTCCTACGATAAGTTACTTCATCATCTGACCCACCATCTATATAATGAAAAATAGGAGAAGGGAGCCGTTTCCTAGCAAGTTTTCTAAAATCTTTAAAATTATGACAATTCGAAAGTCTCACATTAAATTCCTAAGTTAAATTACTACCTCGATATAACTAATACTAATCTGTGACTGTATAATCCGCAGCAATACGTATGTCACGTAAAGGTTTTACTATCTTTATTGTGTCTTTGTATACAGGACTTTCTTTGAATTTATTAAGGGCAGCTAAGTCTTTAAATTCACCATAAACGATAACATCTATTTCATCAGACCAGGAGTCTTTACGCTCATTAAGTTTTACTTCTAGAACATTAGCATCTTTTATAGCAATCAACCTTTCTAAACCATCGTACATCGCCTGAATATCTTCAGACTTACGGGCGCGAAATAAAACAATATGTCTAATCATCTTCTCTTATTCCTAGTTATATCTAATAATTTTGCTTTTAATAAACATTCTTCATATTCTGCCTTAGAAATGGAGTCAGATACAATTCCACTACCAACATTAAAAAACGCCTCACCATCTTCAAATAAACTGGCAGTTCTTATAGCAACATTAAAACAAGAGGAGCCCCCAGGATCAATATAGCCTATAGCACCACAGTAGACACCTCGTGGCACAAATTCTAATTCACTAATAAGTTCCATAGCTCTAATTTTTGGTGCACCAGTTACTGAACCGCACGGAAATAGACTTATAAAAAGATCAGTTATATTAATATCTGTATTTAATTGTGATTTAATTGAAGAAGTCATTTGATGCAGAGAAGGAAAGGTCTCAATCTTAAATAAATCCGTTACTTTAACCGATCCAGTTTCACTTATTTTGCTCAAGTCATTTCTAAGCAAGTCAACAATCATTAAGTTTTCAGCACGTGATTTTTCATCAGATGACATTAACTCTATAAGCTCCCTATCTTCCTTTTTTGTATTACCCCTTCTAATTGTTCCCTTCATAGGACTTGTTTTAATTTCTTTTCCCTTACATGAGAAAAATAATTCGGGAGATAAGCTTAATACCACAGGATTTCCTAACGCTACAATCCCACCATACTTTACTGGCTGTTGCCTAATAAGAATATCATATAGGTTAATGGGATCTCCTGAATATTCACCTTTCATTGGAAAAGTAAGGTTCAACTGATATACTTCACCTGAATTTATGTAGTGCATAACTTTTTTAAAAGTTTTTGTGTATTGTTCCTCTGTACAGGTTGGAAAGACCTCAATAAAACACTTTTCTTCATGATAATTTTGAGGTTTATAGTCGTATCTCACGCGTTGAAATGCCGCGAAGTTTACTAAAGGAAAACTACGCAAGTTTGGTAATTTCTTTTGAAGTTTTTTTTCTAAAACATAGCCCAGTTCATAAGAGACATACCCAGCAACGTATAAACCATCAGATAAGGCCTGTATAATTTTATTAAAGGCACCCGCAACCTCATTTGGCTGACTTGCAACGATAGAAAAAAGAGGATCGTCATAAAAACGCCTGGATTGAGTAGTACTATCCTCTAAAAAAACATATGAGTCCGACACAATTACCCGCTATTCTTATTTTTAAAAAATATTAGATAAAAGAACTCTAAATAAAGCGATTTTAGGCACATAATAATCCTATAATGACCAATAAAAATAACTAATTATATATTAGGCTAATTATAATAGAAGGGAATGCCAAAATTCTTGGTATAAAGTAATAACAAAATACTATATTATTTGAACTCTCAGACCCGATTTTTATAAATTTTCTTCATATTTTTCGCTTTTTCATAGCGTCTTTGAAATGATTAGTTTATTAGGGTTTATATAACAGGTTCTTAAATCTCAGGAATCTAATGCCGAATGATCTATACTAGAAGCGACGACGATAGAATGCGAGAAGAATGCGGCGTTTTTGGCATTTTCGGTCACCCTGATGCAGCTGCTATAACCGCACTTGGGCTTCATGCTTTACAACATAGGGGGCAAGAGGCAGCAGGTATTGTCACTTGTGATAGCCGTAGATTCTTTGCCGAGCGTCGCCTAGGCCTTGTAGGAGATAACTTCACAAAACCTGAAGTTCTAAAGCAACTTTCAGGAACCTCTGCAATTGGTCATGTTAGATACTCTACTACTGGTGATACAGTACTACGTAATGTTCAGCCTCTTTTTGCAGATCTAGCTGGTGGCGGATTCGCGGTATCACATAATGGTAATTTAACTAATGCTAGAACACTTAGAGATCAATTAGTCCAAGAAGGCTCAATATTTCAATCTACATCAGACACAGAAGTCATAATGCAACTCGTAGCACTATCGAAACGGGAGAGAACCTTATCTCGACTTATCGATGCTTTATTCCAAATCGAAGGCGCTTTTGCATTAACTATTTTAACAAATAAGAAACTTATCGGCGTTAGGGACCCATTAGGAATTAGGCCTTTAGTATTAGGCGAACTTAATGGTCACTACATTCTTTGTTCGGAAACATGTGCTCTTGATATTATAGGTGCTAATTTTATTAGAGAAATTGAAAATGGCGAAATAGTGGTTATAACAGAAGACGGGTTACAAAGTATAAAACCATTCCCTCACCGCCCTCCTCGGCCATGTATATTTGAATACATTTACTTCGCGAGACCAGATAGTAATGTCGGAGGCATAAATGTTTATGAGTGCAGAAAAAAATTTGGCAAAGAATTAGCAAAAGAATCTTTTGTAGAGGCGGATATTGTTGTTCCAGTGCCTGATAGCGGTGTCCCATCTGCAGTAGGTTTTGCTGAGATATCGCAGATACCCTTCGAACTCGGGATTATAAGGAACCATTATGTGGGACGTACATTTATAGAACCACAACAAGAAATTCGCGCTCTATCAGTAAAACTTAAACATAATGCCAACCGTTCTTTGGTGGAAAATAAAAGAGTAATACTTGTTGATGATTCTATCGTAAGGGGAACTACTGCTATAAAAATAGTACAAATGATTAGAGATGCAGGGGCCTCTGAAGTTCATATGCGTATTGGTGCACCCCCCATTACACATCCTGATTTTTATGGGATAGATACACCAAGCCATCAACAACTTCTCGCTGCCAACCATTCGCTTGAGGACATGCAAAAACATATAGGAGCTGATAGCCTTGAGTTCCTTAGTATAGATGGACTTTATAGAGCAATGGGTCATAAACAAGGACGGGATAATAATTCCCCCTCATATACAGATCATTGTTTTACCGGTGATTACCCCACCCTCTTGAAAGACCAAAGAAATGATAAAAATATCCGACAATTGTCATTATTATCTGAGAAAAGCAGGAAAAATAACTAGACTTTGTTTGTATTTCAAAAATATTAGGGTTTAAGTACTATGATAAATAATAAAATAAATCATTCTTATATGTATTTTTATAGCTTTTTGTTTATCACGTTAATTACTGGAATACTTTCCATAAATAACCATGCACGAGCTCAGACTACTACTGAATCAATAGGAGTAGTTTCACTTATAAATAATATTGTTAGTGCTGAGGATGATAGTCGTGAGTCAATACTTACTGGTGGTATGAAAGTCTATCCAGGGCAGAAAATAAAGACTCTAATGAATAGTAAGGTTGAAATTCTCTTTGCCGATCAAACAATTATTAACTTAGGACCTGATAGTGAGATAGAGTTAAGCTCTTATGAAGGCAAAAAAAATGAATCAAAATTTTCTGTTAAAGTAAATAGCGGAATTGTAAGATTCCAATCTGGTACCCTTCCATCAGATTCCTATGAAATTTTATCCCCCGATGCCATAGTTAAAGTTAAAGGGACAAAACTAGATTTACTTGTTTCCAGATCTGGAGGAACTGAAGTTGTTCTTCGAGAAGGATTGGCTAGCGTTACCCGACAATCTCTCAGCACAAATACAATTACAAATAATCCTGCACAAATTACAACCATTCTAAACAACAGTGATACTTACCTACAGGTATCACAAGGTATTCAGATATCTGAAGAACCATCGACTATATCAGAAGAACAGGCAGAATTATATGAAATTGAACTACCAATATTTTTAAATAACATTCCTGATATAACTGACTTAAACCCACAAAGAATTCGTGCTGAGGGTAATATTAGAAGAAATACAGCTGGAGCACTAGCTAACCGGCCAGCCCTCCGATCAACTAAATTAGCAGCTAACATTAACCAAACAATAGCCCTTACTAAGATTATTAATAAGCAGCTACGATCATGTACTGGTTCTGCCTGTAGAATTCTTGTGAATCAAAAAAACCTGCTTGATCAAGTTAGAAGACGACTTAAAAAAGAAGCACGTCAATATCTAAAAAATAAGCCAAGTAATGTTACTGCAAATAATAGTGAAACAAATATATCGTCTGCTGCTATAGCTGCACTAGAGAAAGCCCTACTCAACGAAGCTAATTTTGCAAGACAAGCTGAAGAGGCACTGAATAAAGCAAATCAATTAAAGATAGAAGCAGAGAATAAAAATTCTGCTTTAATTTCGGCAAACACTATCCAAGATTCTGCTGAATCTAAGTTAACTGATCTTATTAACGAAAAAGATCAACTTTCATCATCAATTATTTTAGCAAATGATGAGAAGACAGCATCTGAATTATCTTTAAAAGAAGCTGATGAAAAATATCAAAGTAGTCAGGAAAACCTAAATTCAATACAGGAGACTTTTGATCAATTAAAACAGGATCAAGAAAAATCTCAAAAAAACTATAACAAAAAAGTAGAAGCATGGGGTCAAGAAACAGCTGATGCTATACTCGTATATGGTGCTGCTAATAAAGAAAAGAAAGAAGCAGATAAGGCACTTAGTTCAGCAAAAAATGAAAAGAACTCAGCGAGTAAAGACTTTGGTAAAAAACAAAAAACATATAATAAAGCAAAAGGCGCTGTTGATGATTTAAATACTAAAATAGAAAATACTAAAAACAATATCGAAAATATCGAAAAAAAAATAAAAGATAGGCAAGATCAAGGTAAAGATACAACTAAATTAGAAAAGAACCTAAACAAACAAAAAAATAATCTAGTTTCTCAACAAACATCATTAGAAAACAAAAGTGTAAATCTTAATGATGCTACCACAAAATATAATGCAGCAAATACTAGAAAAAATAACGCAGAAACAGCGTTTGATGCAGCTCAAAGTCGTGTAACTGATGCAACCAAAATTTTTGAACAAGCTCAAGGTAATTTTACAGGATTAGATGAAAAAGCTAAAAAACAAATTAACAAAGCTAATTTAAATCTCATTAAAGCAAATAATAATCTTGCAAGTGCTACTGATGAATTAGAATCTGCAAAACTAGAAAATGATTTAGCAAATAAAGTTTTTGATAATGCCACTACTCAATCCGAGGTAGCAAATCAGAATTGGCAATCCATAAGCAATGATATTACAAATATTAATACTAATATCCAGGACGCAGAACAGAATCTAGAAGCCGCTAAAAATGGAGTAGAAATAGCAAATTCAGAATTTGTAAATGCCCAAGAGGCAGCAAATCAAGCAATCTCTGCTGCTGATGACTTGCAGAAAAAAGCAGAAAATGCCTCTGCAGCAGTTGAACAAGCTAAAAATGAGATTGAAAGCGTTACTAACACAAAAACTAGCGCACGTGTTGCAATTGCAACAGCGCAAACAACTGCCATAGTTAATTTAATAGCCGATGAAGACAATCCCTTACGTATTAGGTCTATAAATGACCAACAAGAAACCAAGAAGAAAAGTAATAAAAGTATATCTAAATCTTCAAAGAAAAATAAAAAAGCGAAAAAAAATAAAAAAACTAAGAACAAACTTAAGGTCTCAAAAGATAGTCCAAAAGGTAAAAAATCCAAGGCCCTTAAATCTAATAATAAAAAAACTTTAGCCGCAACCAAGAAAGCAAAGAAAAAAGCTAAAGCAGCTGAAAAAAAGGCTAAATCAGCTGCAAAATCCGCATCAAAAAAGGCTAAATCAGCTTCTAAGAAAGCTAAAGCTGCAGCTAAAAAAGCTAAAGCACAGGCAAAAAAGTCTAGTAAACTCGCAAAGAAAAAAGCTAAAACTGCAGCTAAACAAGCTAAAGCTGCAGCTAAAAAAGCTAAGGCCGCCAAACGTGCAGCTAAGAAAGCACGTAAAGCAGCTAGAAGAAAAGCTGCGCGTGAATCCTCTGGCAGCTAGTATCTATCAGACATATGTGTAATTTTTTTATAACTAGATTATATCAACCCTTGCTTATAGTAATAGGCATATATTGTTCATTACTTTTGAGCACAAGTTATGCCTCTGAAATAAAAAATACCAATACACTTGAGTCATTATGGGAAGAGGTTCTACAAAACCCAACTAATGTTGAAGCGAACATTGATTATGCTCTTGAAGCGGAGGCCTTAGGTTTTCATGATCGCGCCATCGCAGCATTCAGGCGCGCTTTAAGTATTGATCCGAAAAATGCACTTGCTAGAAGAAAAACTGATCACTTAATTGACCTCAATAGACCAGGTGTTATTTCTGGAACCCTAATATTAGGAACCTCATATAATACAAATGCCTCCCAAGCAAGTACGAATGAAAAAGGAGACAAAGCCCTATCTAATACAATTGTTGTATCCGGCGATAGAAACTTATTTGGTATGAGATGGAAGTCTTCGTTTATTAATTTTGCAGACGCTCATACTGAATTAAGAGGATCAGATATAAATTATACCAGCATCAAGACGGGACCGTCTTTGAACATTAGCAATGGAAATAAAATTAACATTTCCGCAAATATAGAAACAACCACAATTAATTCTGATTTAGATAGTTATTCATTTGGTATTATGGGTGATACTTCTTTCATGGACGGACTTATAAAAAATCTCGATTATGGTTTTAAATTTGTTGAAGGGCATTCAGAAGGTAGCATTAGTTATTTTAACGGATTTCTTGCATCCTCATTACACATTGGATCAGGTATTATTCAAGAAAATGATGCAATACAATTACAGCCTTCCTTTTCTTTTAATATAAACAAAAAAGGATTTGATAGTTCAGGATCTAGAGATAGGCTAATCAACTTATCTTCAAGCCTAGATTACACCCTTCAAATTTCAGATATTCGCTCAGTTAATTTATTTACAAGTCCTTCATATAGTTATTACCTAAAACATAGAACTACAGACTCTAAAGATAGAATGGATCTAAGCGCAGAAATTGGTGGTTCATTTAACTATAGTATCTCAAGCTCAGTTACTTTTACAATATCATTAGGGAGAGAACAAAATTTTTCTAATTTTAATGAGTTTGAATATACAAATTACCACGCTGAAAGTAGTCTGGTATATACATTCTAATAAATTTTATATTCTTAATAATCTACCCTTTGAAAAATATCTTGGAGAATATTTATTAATGATAAAGAATAAAATATGTGTGATTGGAGCCAGTGGTTTAGTAGGCTCACATATTACTTGTGAGGCACTAAAGAGAGGATATATAGTAAATGGTACAATGCGAGATAACAGCAATAAGTCGAAAACACGTTATCTTAAATTACTTCAAAACTCAGAAAATCTAAATTTATTTACATCTGACATGCGAAATATGGATTCACTTCAGGCGCCATTAGAAGGCGCTGACTGCGTTTTTATAGCATCCCTCATACCAACATATACGGGACTTAATGGGAAAAATGCTAAAGAAATGGAGATTGATCAAGGTTATATAGAAATAATTATGCCCACTGTAACTGGATGTATGAATATACTTGAAACAGCAAAAAAATGTGGGATTAAAAAAGCTGTTATTTGCTCATCAACATCTAGTGCAAACCCATTTCCAGCTGTTCCTATAAAAAATGAAGATCATTGGTCTGATGTAGAGCATCAGTGTAAAGAGAAAAAATATACTTCTGCAGCAAAAACTATAATGGAAAAAATTGCCCTAGAATTTTGTGAAAAAGAAGGTATCCGCCTTTCAATTTTTTTACCTACCGGGCTTTATGGCACTGCAATACTTCCAGATCACATGCGTCATAATCCCTTCTCATGGATAAAAAGCTTAATAGAAGGTGGACCACCAAGACACACACAAACTCCAAATGATTCAGCATCAATGATACACCTCCATGACTTAAGGAAGTTAATGTTAGCTGCATATGAAGACGAAAATGCATTCGGTAGGTATTTTGGTGTTTATGGAAGTATACACTGGAAAGATATATACGCCGAATGTAAAAAATATATTCCTAATATGCAAACACCTCTCCCAATTAGAGAAAATCCAGTAGAAGAGACAAAGTTTGACTTTTTACGCAGGGATAGTCTTAAAGTTAACGTTCGTGACTTTCCAACACTTTTGCGTGAGACAGTTGAATGGGTTCAATCTAACCCATTTGATGAATAATGTTTGGTATTTAAGTATTATTAATATATTTCATTAAAAGAAATAGAAAAATGACTATCACTAATATTGAGAATGAAAAAAATAAAAATATTTTTGGAATACCTCGATTTCCACTAATACTTGGTGCTATGGGTTTAATACCTTTTTGGGGATGCACTATATACAGTTTATTAGGACCGCTTGAAACATCTAATCTAACACAGACTTTTGTATTATTTTATGGCGCTATCATTCTATCTTTTCTCGGAGGAGTGCATTGGGGGTGCGCTATATCTAGAAGTAAACAGAGTACACACTATAAAAAGCATTTAATATTTAGTGTTATACCTTCATTATTAGGGTGGCCAGCCTTAATGTTACCTCAAGATATTGGAATAGCTATTTTGATGATAGGTTTTGTATTAACATTATTAATTGATATTTTTTTTTCAGAAATATCAAGTATTCCCAAATGGTACCCTAAATTACGTAAGCCACTAAGTGTATCTGTAATAGTTTGCTTAATAATAGCAACGCTAACATAAAAAAATTTAATAATGAAAAAGTCTGAAAAAGTAGATTATATAATGAAGGAACTTAATAGTATTTATCCTTCAATTCAAATACCCCTAAATCATGAGAATATTTTTGAGCTACTTATAGCAGTTTTATTAAGTGCGCAATGCACAGATGATAGAGTTAATTCTGTAACTCCTATATTATTTTCTAAAGCCAATAAACCATCAGATATGCAGAGATTATCTATAGAGACAATATATGAAATTATTAAACCCTGTGGACTAGGTCCAAAAAAATCCAAAGCTATTAACAGTCTATCAAAAATACTAGTTAGAGATTTTAATAGTAAAGTACCATGTAACCTAAAGGATCTAGAAAGTTTACCTGGAGTTGGACATAAAACAGCCAGCGTAGTCATTTCCCAAGGTTTTGGGAAATCTGCATTCCCTGTTGATACCCATATTCATAGGCTTGCACAACGGTGGGGACTAACAAGTGGTATAAATGTTACAAAAACAGAAACTGATTTAAAAAAAATATTCCCGGAAACATCTTGGAAAAAATTACATTTACAGATGATATATTACGGTCGAGATTTCTGTACCGCACGATCTTGTTATGGATTGGAATGTAAGATTTGCAAAAATTGCTACCCAAATCGTAAAAAACCTATCAAAACTAAAAAAGCCTAGAAAGAAAGAAAGAAAGTAACTAATTATTAATTACAGTGACTGTCATTAATGGAGGGCCTGGCCAAGTAGGATCGACGTCATCAGCTGCCTCTATACTAATATCAGTACGCTTGAGCCAACTAATATAATCTGCACTCTCTACATTACTATTTAATACAAATATAGAGCAGACAGATGCAATCAAAGAAAGTATAAGTATTTTAATATAACAAAAGACATTTATAATTTTCTTTAAAAATTGTAAATTTAAGAATTTTTTAAGAGATATCTCACTTAAATTAAGGTACTTTTCTAGTAATATAATATGGAAACTTATAAGAAAAATTCTTTTAGCCCATTAATCGCGTGTATAATATTACAACTGTGCATGGGAATGCTTTATGGTTGGAGTGTTTTACTAGAGCCACTTGAAGAAAATCTTAATGCTGCCCGTTCCGAAGTTAGCACAGCCTACTCTCTTGCATTTATTTTTGTAACTGTTGGTTGTTTTGTTACCCACAGACTTCTTCAGTGGATGTCACTACATTGGCTGACGCTTCTTGTTATGTGCTTAGGTTCAACTGGTATTTTCATTGCTGGTATTGGAGAATCTCTTCCTACTCTAATTCTTGGCTATGGTATAATTTTCGGATTTACATCAGGTGTTACTTACTTTCTTGCTGTTTCAGCATGCGGAATTAGATCCCCCATCCCACATAGCGTTGCTTTGAGTATAACAGTCGCTTCTTTTGCCCTTGGTGGAGTCATCTGGCCACCTATTTATACAAGCCTCATTGAATCACTTGGTGTTTATGAAGCCTTGTTACTTTCTTCTGCCATAATACTTGTTGGAGGATTTTTATCATTTTTCCTATTTTATTACAGTAAAGCAAAAGCACCTAGTGCAGATAATAATATAGGATTCTTTCAGGATCTATTAACAAACAATCCACGAGTTATGATACGCTTATGGGTTGGATTTCTTTTATTATCTTTCGCAGCGCTTATGATTATGGGACACGCTGCTGGAATGGTTAAGGAATGGGGAGGTAATGATTTATCTATTGGCCCCATGCTTCCTAGCCTTGGTTATATTACCGGGGCTCTAATAGCAGGACAAATTTGCAGGTTCTTACCCGGTCGAATCGTAACCGTAGGAATGTGTACTTTAGCAACAATAGCATTAACATTAACATGCTTAGCTCCATACCTAGAGATTGGATTATTAATGTTGGCTCTAGTGGGGCTATCATTTGGTATGGCATCTACTGCCTACCCTACTACAATAGGCAGTTACTATGGAGTGAATGAAATACCAAGAATTTATGGAAGACAGTCAATTTCTTATGGTGTTGGAGGTTTATTCGGGCCACTAGCAGCCGCAGCTATATTCGATAGTTCGGCAACATATTTTATTTCTATTATAGTCGCATCTATATTGGCATTTATCTCCATATTTGTACACCTAACATTACCGCGTAATAATTCTTAGTTTTCTAGAATGCATGAAAAAACTACTATTTTACTTCATAAATTCAAATACAACTGATCCTGACACAGGGTCAGTTACCCCCAATTCTGGACTAATCTCATCTAAAAAAATACGAGCAGCATCGAGTAAAGCGATCATACTAGGCCTTGCAGAAACCATAGACTCTTCGCTCTCCCAAAGGCCATAAGATACATATGAACGCTCACCAGTCTTTGCTAAAACGTGCAAAACAAGACCCGGCCATTGTTCAGCACCAGAAAAAACTTCTTCTAAATCTTGCTCACAACCTTCTTTTGCAAGGAATCGAACTACATTTGTATATTTAGTCATAAATATTTATCCTCTAATCTAATCTCTATTCAAGAATTCTTATTCCATATTGCAACTATTTCATAATAAATGGATTTCCAACACTTGGTTCCGTAGCAATCCAAATAGCTTTTTGCTGCAAATAGGCCATTATAGCTTGCTGACCATTCTCACGCCCTAACCCACTTCGCTTATAACCTCCAAAGGGAGTCATATAACTAATTACTCTATAGGTATTTACCCAAACAGTTCCAGCCCTTAGCTTTTCAGACATACGAATTGCACAACCAATATCAGAAGTCCAAACTCCTGCAGCTAAACCAAAATTAATATCATTACCTATTGAAATAGCCTCTTCCTCGTCATCAAATGGAATAATTGATAGAACAGGACCAAATACTTCTTCTTGTGCAATTCGCATATTATTAGTTACACCGGTAAAAATCGTAGGTTCAACAAACTGCTTACCTTTTGCCCCCTCTCCTGTATAAGCACCACCACCTAAAATACACTTGGCTCCTTCATTTTTTGCAATATCAAGATAATCCATTACTTTCTGAAATTGAGGAGGTGTAGTTACAGGCCCAACATGTGTATCTAGAGACATAGGGTCACCAATTTTTGCAGTCTTAGCAACCTCAAGAAGACGACTAACAAATTCATCGTGAATTGATCTCTGTACTAGTAATCGGGATCCAGCAATACAAGTCTGGCCAGTGGCTGCAAAAATACCTGAAATTGCCCCCATCACAGCTGCTTCCTGATTCGCATCAGCAAAAACTATATTTGGTGACTTTCCACCTAATTCTAGTGTTACTGGTATAAGTTTACTTGCGCCCTTTTCATATATTTTTTGACCCGTTGCATCAGAACCCGTGAACGCTACCTTAGAAACATCAGGATGATCTACGAGTGGTGTTCCAACATCAGGACCAAACCCCGTGACAACATTTACAGTACCGTCAGGGAACCCAGCTTCAGAAATTAATTCCGCCAGCTCAAGAGTTGATGCTGAAGTAAACTCTGATGGTTTAATGACAGCAGTATTGCCAGCAGCCAAGGCAGGTGCAAGTTTATACGCAACTAGCAAAAGGGGTGAATTCCAAGGTGTAATCATACCAACAACACCATATGGTTCATAACGTGTAAAATTAAACATATTAGGCTTATCAACAGGTATAACGGTTCCTTCTATCTTGTCTGCAAGGCCACCAAAATATCTATACCATTCACCAATATACCGTGTTTGATTACCCATTTCAGCTATGAGTTTTCCATTATCTGTAACTTCAACTTTCCCCAAGCGATCAGCTTCTCGATCTAAGATTTCTGCTAATTTGAAAAGGAGCTTTCCTCGATCTGTTGGTCTGCTATTTCCCCATCTATTTTCAAATGTCTTCTTCGCAGAACTAACAGCCTTATCTACATCACGACTATTTCCCTTTGCGACTTGTGACCATACCTCTCCTGTATAAGGATTCTCAGAATCAAACCACTCTCCGTTATCAGGATCTACCCAACTACCATCAATGTAGTGTTTATATTTTTTTATCATTATATTTCCCTATATGTAGAGTATCCGAAGAATTAGAAAAAGCTCCATAGATTTTATATTATATAATATTATAGCAAAGCATCAATATTTTGGTAAATCATGAAAATTTATATTTTAATTATTTATATAGCGACATGTTAAATATCTAATATAAATAATCATTATTATATAATTTCCGAATGCCCAGCATATAAATTTTTATATTTATCTCTCTCTGCCCTTGCACGCGGATTCATAATCGCAAACCATAAAGGGGGAAAAAGAGCAATAAGAAGCATTGTTGCATAACCAGCTGGTAAGTGCGGAGCATTTGAGACTAGCTTAAGTGATTCATAACGCACTCCAGGACGCATATGATGATCTGCATGTCGTTGTAAATTTGCTAAAAACCAGCTCGAGACACGACATCCATCATCCCATGAATGATAAGGTTTAACTGACTCAAAACGACCAGGTGAAATTTCTCGCCTACTTAAACCATAATGTTCAAAGTAATTTACAACCTCTAGCTGAAAAATTGCAATAAAACTTATAGCAGCAAAGCCGACTACACTTTCCCACCCAAGTCCAAAAAAAATTCCCAGGTATATACCAGATTCAATTATTAAGCCAATTAAGACCCTATTTTTTATACCAAAAATTGTTTTTTTTCGTCTTCTTAATCTTGTGACTTCTATATTTATGGCTGATATAAAACCACCAATAACTGTACGGGGGAAAAAAGCATAAAAACTTTCACCCAACCTAGCCGTAGCAGGGTCTTGAGGAGTGGCAACTGTTCGATGATGGCCATAAACATGCTCAATCGACCAATGGTGATACGTCACCATTACTAATAGAGCCTCACCAAGTAGACGTTCCCAGGTTTTTTTTCTATGTATTAATTCATGTGAAAATGTAATCCCAATTGCCCCTGCCATAACGCCTATAGATAATATTAAACCACACGATTCAATAAATGTTAGGTTGGCATGAGCTAACGATATGACCCCAAGTCCAATAAAACAGAACTGAGTTAAAGGCCATAAAATTGGGGCAAAAGAATAAAATGTAAGTGCACTTTCTTTTTTTATTAATAATTTCTCATCCCTAATCGTAAGTTTGGGATTATCAGGCACAATATAATCAGCAATATTTATTATTCCATAAACAAAAATAGGAGTTATAAATGTCCACCAATCTCCAAGATACCAACCTAAAAAAGTTATCCCAACCAACAAGTAAGGTAAAAAATACAGAACCCTACTAAGAGTAGATTTAATTATCTTAATGATATCAATCAAACTATTATTTCCCATTTATGGAAATATCTACAATACAAACACTCAACACTATCTTTATATAGATCAAATGACTAACGTAAATTATAAAAAATTAAAAATCGGGCCTTTTGGAACTATCCCATTAGGGTTTATCGTGTTGTGGCTAAGATAATAGTGTTTCTTTATATGATCAATATTTATAGTAGAAGATATACCAGGCATATTATAAAGATTACTTAAATACTTTGATAAATTTGGATAGTCAGAAATATTTTTTAAATTACATTTAAAATGACCCACATAAACATGATCAAACCTTATAAGGGTTGTAAATAAACGCCAATCAGCTTCTGTTAAATCTTCACCAACCAAATAAGTAGAAGAACCCAACCTATCTTCAATCCAATCTAAGGTATTGAATAGTGGTATTAGCGCTTCTTCGTAAGCCTCCTGCGAAGTAGCAAAACCACATTTATAAACACCATTATTAACATCCGTATAAATTCTCTCATTTATACTATCAATACTTTTTCTTAATCTCTTAGGATAGTAATCACCTGGTAAAGCCCCTAAGTCATCAAACTCAGAATTAAACATACGTATTATTTCAGATGATTCATTTGATACTATAGTATTCTCTTTAATGTCCCATAAAACTGGCACTGTAACGCGACCAGAGTAATTCGAATTAGACTTTGTATAAACTTGATAAAGGTATCTAGCTTCATTAATATTATCAGGCACAACATAATCTCCTGCATCAAAAGTCCACCCGTTAATTCCCATATGCCAATGCACAACAGACAAAGAAATAAATGAAGAAAGCCCTTTGATTTCACGAAAAATTAAAGTGCGATGCGCCCATGGGCATGCAAGTGACACATACAGATGATATCTATTTAATTCCGCTTTAAAGCCGGAATGGCCATCTCTTGTAATCCAATTCCGGAATACTGTTTCTTTACGCTTAAAAGCACCATCTTTTGATTTATCACTCTCTAAACCCTCAACCCAGATACCATCTTTTAAGTAGCCCATGAATTACCTCTTTATTGTAATGCCGCTTTAGCAAAGTCTAAATAACTTGTTGGTTTGCGTCCCAAAATAGAACTTAATACCTTATTATTACCGGCCAGACCATGAGCAGCATAATAACTCCACATCTGTCGACTAGCTTCTAAACCATAATTACCAACAAAAGGGACCCCCAACTCATTAATTGCAATATCAACATCAATAGTCTTAGCAGATATTGATAGTCCTAAAACCTCCGAGATAACTTTTGCTTGTTGAAATAAAGAAATAGATTCACCACAAAGCTCAAAAATACCATGATTAAAAGTTTTATCATTGATAGCTTTTACCGCAACCTCAGCAATATCATTAAGGTCTACGACTGTTAATTTCTGATCTACAGGCACAGGAAGTTTTAATTCCTTATTCTCAGAAATTATTGGTAATTGTGGTAAAATATTTTGCATATACGTCGTCGGCTGAAGTATGACCCAATCAAGGTCAGATTCTATTAATTGGCTTTCTACTTTGAGGCGACTCCAATGATGAGGCATTCTATGGATTTGAGGATGGATAACTGAATGAAGGACGACACGTACTCTTGATTTTGAACAGATATCTAAAAGGTTACTTGTTATTATTTCTTCATCTGGTGAAAAGTTAGGGGTTATGAAATAAACAGATTTAATATCTATACATGCTTTTTTAATATCATCATAATTTCTCAAATCACCAACTACAATATCACTAACACCAATTTCTGAAAGGGTTCTAGAGGAATTCTCAGAAGCCGTTAGGGCTCTTATAGGGATATCTAATTTTAATAATTCCCTGATTATAGCATGACCAGTTTTTCCGTTTGCACAAGTTACGAGTACCATAATCGACAGCCTAAAGATTTAAGATAAAATTATACTGGGCGAAAAAACTTACTCAGCAGCACTAATTACTTCTATAGAATTTTTTTGTAGATATTCAGCAGCTGCTATAGCAGCTTTGGACCCCTCACCCATAGCTATCACTATTTGCTTGTAAGGGACTGTTGTGACATCACCGCAAGCAAAAACACCTGATGCTGAGGTGTTACAATAATCATCTACAATTATCTCACCGTATTGATTTAAGTCTATCACCCCTTTTAAAAAATTACTATTTGGAACCAAGCCTATCTGGACAAATACTCCTGATAAATCCTCTATCTGAACTTCATTTGTGTCTCTATGTCGGTATTGAACTCCCGTAACCTTACCGTTTGAAGACAATATTTCCTGAACATCTACATTAGTGATAATATTAATATTATCCCGCTTTTTAACCTGATCTATAAGAACTTGGTCCGCCTTCAATTCGGCGAGAAACTCAAAGACAGTAACAGATTTCACAATACCAGAAAGATCAATAGAGGCTTCTATCCCAGAGTTACCTCCACCAACAACAGCAACATCTTTACCCTTAAAAAAGGGACCATCGCAGTGTGGACAATAGGCTACACCATTTCCCATATTTTCTTTTTCTCCTGGAACACCTAGCTCTCTCCAATTTGCCCCTGTAGCAATAATTATTGATCTACTTTTAATGATTTCTCCAGAAGATAATTCTATCTTTTTAACTAGATCGTCTTTTAGTGATACAACTGACAAATGCTCTTTTACAGTTACATTATAGTCATTCATATGCGACTTCATTGCCTGAGTAAGGTCCGGGCCTGTAGTGCTAGAAACTGAAATCAAGTTTTCTATTCCTAAAGTATCTTTAACCTGACCACCGATCTTTTCTGCAATTAGGGAAACCTTAAAACCTTTTCTAGCGGCGTATATTGCTGAACTTATTCCGGCTGGCCCCCCGCCAATAATCACAACATCCTGCAAAGGAATATTGTCGTCGGAGGAAATTCTATTATTACTGTATTGATTTAATTTCTCAATAAGAGAAGATAATTCAACTCTTCCATTAGCAAACAAGTCACCATTTAGATAAACACTTGGGACGCCTTGGATTTTTCTCTCATTAATAATATTCTGAAATAAGCCGCCATCAACCATCTCACTTGTTATTTTACTATTTAATAAGGCAAATTGGTTAATTGCCTGAACAACTTCAGGACAATTATGGCAACTTAGGCTAACAAAAATTTCAAATGATAATTTTTCTTCTATATTTTCAATTACTTTCTTAATGCCATCATCCAATTTAATTGGCACTCCACCGCTTTGTAATAATGCGAGAATAAAAGAATTAAATTCATGGCCACTAGGTATCCCTGAAAAATAAATGCCTGTTGAATCACCTTCTACCTCTAATACAAATGTTAGTGGACTTCTAGCATCGCCCTTAAGATCCCTCTCTTCAAAAATTATCTTATCTGAAGATGCTGAGACAGACCTCAGAAATTCAAATAACTCTGTGCGTTTTTCGTGTTCTCCAGTATTAAGGACAATTGACACAATCTGTTTCATACCATCAGTATAACCTTTGATAGTATTTAATATATCTTCAGAGAGCACGAATTCACTCATTGTTTTGCTTATCAAATATATTTCAACTGAAAAAACTTATAAAATTATATTTTTCCAACAAGATCTAAAGAAGGAGCAAGTGTAGCTTCACCCTCTTTCCATTTCGCTGGACACACTTCATCAGGGTGCTCCCTTACATACTGCGCAGCTCTTACTTTCTGCAAAAGACTGGATGCTTCTCTGCCTACACCTTCACAGGTTATTTCCATACCCTTAATTATTCCGTCAGGATCTACAATGAATGTACCCCTTTCAGATCGGCCTTCATTCTCCCGTAGAACTTCAAAATTGCGAGAAATCTGAAAAGTGTTATCACTTATCATAGTGTATTGAATTTTTCGTATAGTTTCTGAGGAATCATACCAGGCCTTATGACAAAAATGGCTATCTGTAGAGACAGCGAAAATTTCTATTCCAGCATCCTGGAATTCCCCGTAATGATCAGCAAGATCCTCTAACTCAGTTGGGCAAACAAATGTAAAATCGGCAGGGTAAAAGAAAAAAACACACCATTTCCCTTTTAAATCCGCACTATCAATATTTATAAAATCCTTGTTGCCCGGCTTAAATGCCGCTGCACTAAAAGGCTTTATTTCTGTGTCTATTAAGAGCATTTCTGCCTCCATATAACTGTAAATCGTAATTTTCGAGAATTTTACATCCCCTTTGTATATTCTAATTTATAACAGTTTTTTAGCTAGAATATCAAAAATTTATTATCTTTTAAGTTTAGCCTGTGCTAATTCATTTAGTATATAGTAAAAATTTGTCTTTAGGTAAATATTTGCTATTATTCTTTGACATTTAAATTTTATCTGGACCCATAATGATAACAAAATTAATGCAAACATTTATCAGTCGCAGAAACTTCCTTGGTACTACGCTGACCCTCCCCGTCGCCTCAACAGCTTTGGGAGTCTCTGCAATAGCAGCAGAGAAAACAAAGGATCATTCAGAAAATACTCACTCTAAGCATAGTCAAATTGATAAAGAGTCACATGGAGGACATGACAGCAACACAACAGTAGGTAATGTAGATCATGAACGTAATGGGTTTGACCCTCATAAGATTTTGACAGACTGGGATTTGGGAAAGACCCACATTGATTCATCAGGACGACGCATTCGAGAATTTGAGATGATTGCTGTTGATACTGAGATTGAAATTGCACCAGGAATATTTTTTCCTGCTTGGACATACAATGGACGTGTTCCTGGCCCTACACTTAGAGCTCAAGAAGGGGAACATTTAATTGTCAACTTTATAAACGCAGGAACACATCCTCACTCAATCCATTTTCATGGAATACACGCCGCGCGATTTGATGGTGTATCTAAGGGTGACGGACTAGTATGGCCTGGAGAATCATTTACATATGAAATGCCAGCCGAACCTTTTGGATGTCATCTATATCATTGCCATGCAACGCCACTCAAACGTCATCTACATAAAGGTCTATATGGGGGTTTTATTATAGATCCCGACCCTGAAAAACACCCGGAAAATATTGAAGCTGCACGCTCCCGTGTTATAGGGACTCCTGAAAATAATCAATGGCAAGAATTTATTATGGTCATGAATGGCTTTGATACAAATTTTGATGATGAAAATGAAGTATATGCAGCAAATACTATTGCCCACGAATATATGAAAAAACCAATAAAAGTATCACGTAAACGACCTATTAGAATATATCTAATAAATCTTACCGAGTTTGACCCAATAAATTCATTTCATATTCATGCAAATTTTTTTGATTACTATGATCATGGAACAACTCTGACTCCCACTCTAAAGACAGTGGATACTATCGTTCAATGCCAAGGTCAGCGCGGGATAATTGAAATGTCATTTGCTAATCACGAACCTGGTAAATACATGTTTCATGCACACCAAAGTGAATTTGCAGAACTTGGATGGATGAGCCTTTTTGAGGTTGTAGATAATGCCTAAACTTTTACTTCAATTAGGAATTCCTGCCTGCTTAATCGTTCTTGTCGGACTTTTTGTAACTCTTTTTGATCCTCTAGAGTCTTTCGATACAGAATTACCCCCTGATGAAGGTCTCAAGATAGAAAGGGGAACAACAGAATCTGATGGAATTGATGTTTGGGTTCGCGGTAATGGAAAAGACCCAATAACTATTGCACAAGTGCAGGTTGACGGAGCCTATTGGTCATTCTCACAAACACCTAAAGGTGAACTAACAAGATTTGACAGCGCTTTAATAAAAATTCCGTATCCATGGGTCGATGGTGAAACACACCACTTAGCTTTCGTCAGTAGCACAGGTACTATCTTTGATCACTCTATTGAGGTAGCTCGTCCATCAACAGCATTAAGTCTTGGAGTCTTAGGTGATCTCGCTTTGCTTGGACTCTTTGTTGGCCTTGTTCCGGTGGCTCTTGGACTAGCAACTCTTCCATTACTCAGAAAAATGGGGAGCCGGGGTCTGGTCTTTTCCCTTGCTCTAACAGTTGGCCTCCTAGCTTATTTACTTGTCGATACCTTAGCAGAGGGGCTTGAACTAGCAGCTGATTCTGCTGGAATCTTTCAAACTGATGTACTAATTTGGGTAGTTGCTGCATTAACTTTTGCCGTACTTATGTCACTCAGTCGTCTTCAAAAAAAACCCACAAGTGGTATTGGACTAGCCACTTGGCTTGCACTAGGTATAGGGCTACATAACTTTGGAGAAGGATTATCTATTGGACACGCCCTGATACTTGGTAACGCGGCACTTGGGAGTCTTCTTATTGTAGGCTTTACAATTCATAATCTCACTGAGGGTATTGCTATCGCCGCTCCTCTTACAAAAATAAAACCATCAATTTTCATATTTGTAGCTCTCTCTGCCATTGCAGGGTTACCTGCGATAGCCGGAACATGGGTAGGAGCATTTGTATTTCTTCCACACTGGGGAGCAATATTTTTTGGAATAGCAGCAGGAGCAATTCTGCATGTAATCATTGAGGTAACTAGGTTTATCAAATCAATGAAGAAAAATGAATATAACCCATTTTCAAAAAGTACTTCTTACATTGGATTTGGTGCTGGTATACTAGCTATGTACGCAACAGCTTTACTAATTCAGGTATAATTATGAATGACAAAATAAGTTCAACGAAAAATCATTCAATCGATTCTGATGAACTGAGAGATGCTGATAAACAAGCAGCTCAATTTGAAAGAGTTCGAATCGCTCAGAAGTCTGAAAAATCTGAAGACTATGTTGAGATGATTGATTCTCTTATTAATGCAACAGGTGAAGCTAGAGTGACAGATTTAGCAAATCGGTTTGGAGTATCTAACGCAACAGTAAACAAAATGATTAAACGATTACAGAATGACGGGTTAGTCAAATCCCGCCCCTATAGATCAATTTTTTTAACCAAACAAGGCATTTCACTAGCTAATATTTCTCGTGAGAGACACAATATTGTTTTAAAGTTTTTATTATCAATTGGTGTTAGTGAACATAATGCGGAACTAGATGCCGAAGGTATTGAACACTACGTAAGTTCTGAAACGCTTTCTGCCTTCAAAAAATTCATTGGCAAAAAATAATGAACTATCTATGGTGCCTTCCTGAGCCGTAGAATAACTTTTCCCAGGCCTTTTGGGCTTTATAACCCTCTCGAATAAATGGTGTAAAAACTGAAAGCTTTAGAACTAATTTATTTGTAAGTTTAGCTGGAAACTGAGTTGGTTTTTCAAAGTCCACAAAAAGCACAACACGTGTTTGGTCAGTATAATTCCAAGCTTCATGCTCATATGCATCATCAAATATTAATGCCTTGCCCTCTTCCCAATGACAAATCTGCTGATCAACACGGATACCTACTTTTTCCGGTTGATCGGGGACAATCAAACCAAGATGAAATCTTAATACACCATTATATGGACCCCGATGGGGAGGTAGATGTTTACCAGGCTCAAATATTGAAAACATTGCTGATTTCATACCAGGAATTTTTTTTAGTATTCTCCATGTCTCAGGACATTGCTTTATAGCTTCTTCACTTCGTATCCCATAACCACACAGCCAGAATGTTTTCCAATCTTTATCATCTGAAATAGAACGGACTTCAGCAGCTATTTCATGAAACGCTGGTAAATCACCCTTACGAACTAATACCTGGTCTAATTCACTACGAATTAATTTCCATTCGGATTCAATTTCTTGGGCCCAAGGAAAAGTTTCCTTGTCAAACACAGGGGGATTACCGACAGCTGAATATCTAATATTTAGCTCTTCAGCCCCATCAACAAGTCGTTGAGCGAAACGTCCAGCAAGGCTTGAACGGCCCATTGTATCTTCAATACCTTCGCTCTTTTGCCTATGTATACCAGTATCTTGTGTTATATGGTCAGTCATAAACTATATCTTGTATTATAATATATTTTAAAAATTTCTCTATTTTTTATCGTTACAAATAAATCTGTCAAGAGATTAACTGATTGAAAAATGCCTACCTGGAATTGGGTTTTTCTTCTTATAATTAACTTAAGATCATGATTTTACCGAACACCGCTAGATAATTACGAATTAAGAATTAGATCCTTTACCTATTTAGCGTATATTTAGTGTCTTTAAAGTAGAAATGCCTTGATAAGGGCATAAGAAATAGAATTATCATTATTTTATATAAATACATATTATTTGCCGAGATTTATAATTACCAAATAACCAAGCCAAGCAATCACCAAGAAAAAACTGTAACTTATATTTTTTACGTAATAGTGAATATGCTAAATCTATTCTCTCAGATTCATATACTAAATCAGCTTTAGCTGTTACCCACTCACCCCTCACTTTTCCAGAAAAACTACACACGGCAACCTTTATATCTTTATAGTTTTTAATTCTTTTAACTTTTCCCGATGTGTTTTTCGTATAAACATAGTATTTCTGGGAACAATTATCCTTAGCAAACCAAACTGGAGTATTGACATAACTTCCATCATGTTTGCGTGTAGATAAATTAATATATTGGTTATTGTCAGAAATCATATGAAATATATTAAATTTTTCTATATCGAATAATTATTGATGATAAACTAGGGTATAGTATTATCTATGAAAGGTTTAAAGAGAGTAAAATGGAAAAAATTGGAAAATTAGGAGTTTGGTACACACCAGATAGTCTAACTCCTTTAGAGATTACTGAACTTATTCAAGGAGTTGAAAAACTCAAATATGATACCTTTTGGTATCCAGAAGGCTTGGGCTTCGAATCAATGAGCTTTGGAACATTTATTCTAAGTGTAAGTAACAAAATGAATGTTGCAAGTGGTATTGCTAATATCTATGCCCGTGATGCAATTTCTGCGATTGCAGCTCATGACTCATTAAACAACCTTTTTAATGACCGCTTTATTCTTGGTTTAGGTGTATCTCATATTCCTTTGGTAGAGACATTTCGTGGCCATAATTATCAAAAGCCTCTCTCAGCTATGCGCTCCTACCTTGATCAAATGGAAAATGCTGAGTTGAGCATTAAAAAAACTGAACGAAATATTGTATTAGCCGCTTTAGGTCCCAAAATGACCGAACTTGCTGGTGAACGCACAAAAGGAGCGCACCCGTATTTAGTCACACCGGAACATACTTCAAGAGCGAGAGGTATTCTTGGTCCTAAAAAATGGCTTTGTGTAGAGCAGAAAATCTGCTTAACCAATCAAGCTGATAAAGCAAGAAAGGCAGCAGCAGAAATGCTAGCTACGTATATAAATTGGCCAAATTATCGAAATAATTGGTTTAGTTTAGGCTTCACTGAAGATGACCTTTCAGGTCAAGGGAGTGATCGATTCCTTGATGCTATGGTTGCGTGGGGAAACCCAGAATCTATTTCGGAACGCATAAGTGCACATTTTGATGCTGGTGCAAATCATGTATGTATACAGCCCATGCATCCTGACGGTAGCAAACAAGTAGATTGGGATGCCTTACAACTGATTAGTGAAAATTTTAATTAGTTTGCAAGAAGGTAAAGATGAAGGCCCTCCTGGTTCTAGGGTGGAAGGTAAATGCTATATGGCCTATTCTAGAGATTTGGACGGAAACAAAATATCTTTACTTAATAAAATTTATTAAATAACTTTAAATCTTTTTTATGTGAATACTGGCGTTCCATATTCGCCAGATCTTCTAAGATCCCAGTACATATCATCAAGTTTTTTTGTCACTTCTCCTGGGGAGCCATTGCCTATTATCCTACCAGATACCTCTCTGACTGCTAATGCTCCGCCAGCAGTACTAGTTGTAAAAACTTCATCTGCACTATAAAGATCAAAACTAGAAATTTGACATTCCCGTCTTTGAATTTTAGCACGATCTGCAAGCTCTAAAAAGGTTTCTCGAGTAATACCCTTTAGCACTCCATCAGATGGTGTGAACAAAACTTGATTTTTAACTAAGAAAATATTTGAAGCGGGTCCTTCAGCAATATATCCATTCTGATCCAACCAGATAACATCATCATAGCCAGCATCAAGTGCCTCCATTTTTGCAAGCTGAAAATGCATTCTATCTACACACTTATAACGTGGATCTAGTGTATCTGGAGAGAATCCGCGCAAGGCACTGATCATAAGTCGAACACCATTATTTCTTTTTTCCTGATCTGCAAGAAAGATATAGGGTGCTGCCCAAACTATTTCTGTGGGTTTATTATTTCTAGGGTCAGCAATAATCTCTTGGGATAAACCACGAGTCGCTATAAATCTTATGCTAGAGTCTCTTAAGTTATTTTGACGAACAGTATCTATAATAACCTGGCGCCAACCATCTCTATTGAGTGAACAATTTAAACGAACCGCACGAAGAGAGTCTTCAAAACGTGCGATATGTTGATCAAGTTTAAATATAACTCCTTGCCAAGAAGAGACTACATCGAAGACTGCATCTCCAAGGAGAAACCCTTGATCTAAAATAGATATATTGGCTTCATTAGAAGCCTTAAACTCTCCATTAATATAAATAAATGATTCCTTAACCATAGAGTCCTCATTTTATTTAAATGATACTAATAACCAATCAGTAGTATATGATAACACTATTTGGATACACCAATATCAGCACAATGACCACCACTTGAAATATTTCCCGACCCCCAAGCTAGAACAGGCGGAGCCGTATAAGGATTGGGAGTCTTACTAGCATAAAAATCTATAGTTATACCAACAGCAATAAGTAACAATAGAACTAAGACTAATGGATATTTTTTCATTAGAATCCCGCCTCTTGAAAACCTAGCTTTTTTCTAAGATACAGGCCAACTCGACAACCGAGTAATGCCAATGGAAACCAAACCCAACCATGCAGGCTGCCCGTTGAGATTCCACTAAAAAATGCCCCAACATTACAACCAAAAGCTAATCTTGCAGAATATCCCATTAAAAACCCAGAAACTATGACAACTAGACATAACTTAAGGGGTAAATTTGGAGAACGTGTAGATAGTCCTCTACGCCAAAAAGCGATTAAGAAAGCTCCGAGTATTATTCCAATATTTGTTAAAGATGTAGTATCTGTAAGTACAGATTTTCTTAAAAGCTCAGATTGTTGTGTTGCAGACCAGAATGTAGATTCTGCTCCAATGAGACCAAAACCATGAAAAATTTTCGCACCCCAAAGACCTAATCCATAGACAACACCCCAAGGTTGCCCTGCAACAAACAAATTTGCTATTGCTAAAATTGCAACAATAATAGCAGCTATTAATAGACGATGAGGGATTCTTCTGCCTTCTCTGGGTGCCCTTCTTAAAATAACTATGCTCATTATTGCTAGAAGTGACAAAGTGATAATTATTGCCCCTATTGGTCCAAGTAAATTACTAAATGTTACTATCGGAAGTGCACCTATCTCAATCCACCACATTAAATTATATGATCCGGCAAAGCTTCCTAAAATAAAAAATGGCAAGGCTAACAAGGCGATTAGATTTCCTGAACCAGCGTTAACAAGAGTTCCAGAGCCACAACCTAGTACTATTTGAATAGAGGCACCAAAAACAAAGGCGCCAAGAACCATTGAGAGACTAATTGGTGCATGGGCTCCCGCAATTTCCCCGTTACCCATATAAATAATTGGTATCGCTACAATTGAGGTGAGAGCTATAGCTAGAAATTGAGCAAGAACACCACCCGCCTCTCGCCGTTCAATTAATGCTCTCCAGGGGCCCGCAAAACCAAAACGCAATCCCTCTAACGTCGCCCCGAAACCTATTCCAATAAGCAAGAGTGCACCATATCTCGCACCGATAAAAGTGGTGACTGCTAGTATCCCTAGAGCTATCAAGCCTAATAATAAAGATCTGAGTGAGTGCCTTGCAAATAAAGTAAGGACTGAGTCTGTCATAGAGTTAAAATGCGTCTTTCACCTTATCCCAAAACCCGGGTTCATTCATCATCTCAAGCCCTGCATGAGACCAGCCCACCATTGATTCGGGATAAAGCTTTACTCCATCAATATTTATTAGCTCACTAAAAACAAACCAATTAGTAGCTGCCCAATGTCCGGTATTACAAAAAGAGACTAAATTAGTATTATTTAAATTTATTCCACTGTCATTATATAATCGAGTGGCCTCATCTGGATTCACAATTTTATTAGAACCAGAGATAAACCAAGAGTCATGGGGATATATCACTGCATCAGGTAAAGTCCCAGGACCAGCAGCGGCTGGATGCTGCTTCTCCCCCTCGTAGAACGCTTTAGGACGAGCATCTAATAAAACTGCTTCCTCGGAACCTGAGACAATAGCTTTAATATCCTCTCTTTGACTTAACCAGGTATTTTTAAATGAGACTTCAATATTACTTGTAACAATATTTTCTAAATCTGTAGTGACATCCAACCCAGATTCTAACCAGGAATTTATACCCCCATTAAGAATTGCCAAATTATTGATACCAGCTGACTTTAAAGTCCAATAAACTCTAGCTGCAGCGCCAAAATCTGTAGCATTCTTTCCCTGGTAAATAATCACTACATAACTATCGCTAACTATACCCAGTTCACTTAATAAATGATTTAAATTTGAAACACTTATTAATTTACCTGGATTATCAGATGGCCCACGCCATAGTGGGTAAGGCGCAGATAATGATCCCGGAATATGACCCTTTATATATGCGTCACCCCTAATATCGATTAGGGTTAATTTTTGATTAGAAGAAATATTTTCTAACTCTACAGCTGAAATTAATGGTTTAAACTCAACTAGTTTTGCCTCAGATGAATGAGGAGTTAAGTACGTCATGAAGACAGCCATACAAAAAATCAATGCTATTTTATACATATTTATCCCAATATAAACGTAGTTTCTTTACCCACTATAAACATAGTTCTTTTAATATATAATATTTTATAATATTTTCAAGTAAAATAGTAATAACTACATATTTTATTTGTTATATAATAATTGAACTACTTTA
>CETH01003228.1_pt1 | contig 41645 bp, 32 predicted proteins | sample 361461 | NCBI WGS metagenome assembly CETH01 (sample SAMEA2622695, study PRJEB7988) | marine metagenome | isolation source: saline water (ENVO:00002010), including
TGATTGTTTAGTTACAAGTTCAAAGGTTTCTTCCATGTTTTCTGCAATAACATCGCACATAGCTACATGACATCCTTCTTCTGCTAGCTGCAGAACAAGTTCCCTTCCCATGCCTGTACCACCTCCGGTGACCACAGCAATTTTATTATGAAAATCTTCCATATATCCTCTCCAAGAATCTTTAAACTAAGTTTGAAGAATTTTTCTGGCGCCTTCCTTAAATTTTTTTAACTGTGCTTCTGTTAGCTTCTCTCTTTTATAAGGCACTTCTATGCCTCTCTGAAAACCTTCTCTCTCCGAACACCTATCTAACCACTTGCTTAGATTCTTTAAATTGCTTGTATCAACCCCTGCCCACTCTGCAGCCCTAACCCAAGGCCAAGTAGCAAAATCTGCAATACTTAAATCGTTACATAAAAATTTATTTCCATTTAATTGACCATCAAGGACCGTGTAGAGGCGTTTAGTCTCATTCTGATATCTATCAATTGCGGGTTGTATTTTTTCAGGAAAGTATCTAAAAAAGACATTTGACTGTCCCTGCATAGGCCCTATTCCACCCATCTGAAACATTAACCATTGTATAACTTCAGAACGGCTTTTCTGATCTGTAGGTAAGAATTGTCTAGAAAGTTCTGCTAAGTAAATAAGAATAGCACCAGATTCAAATACTGGAAAATTACCGTTACCTTTATCAACAATAACTGGAATTCTTCCATTTGGGTTTATAGCTAAAAATTCGTCTGATTTTTGTTCATTATTAGAAAGGTCTATAGGTTTTACTTGATAGTCGATGCCCATCTCTTCTAGAGCTATGCTAATTTTATAACCATTCGGAGTAGCAGAAGTATAAAGCTCTATCATTTCTCTTAATCTTCTGATTTAGGAAATTCATTAAAAGGGAAAGGTTTATGGCCAGAATGGTAATTTAAATAATCCAAGATCTGAATCATATAATTCCTAAAACCGATAGAAACTTTAGCTATATTGGTGCTTCTTTTATCAGTAAAGAGCACAAACAAGAACTGTACAAGGACAATAATCCATAAAACAGTCATTGATAAATAATAAATAGTTGAAAATCCAATCATCCAAAGCAATCTTAGCCATTTACCTTGCTTTAAAAAATTGTCCTTTAATTCTTCAGTATTAATGGAAGCCTCTTCAGAGGCTTCTGTCAGTTCTTTTTGTTCTTTTTTTTCCATAATTTCTTACCTATTTAGTGAATTCTACATCGTTATCTATATCTTCCCCTAATACATTAATTATTGAACCATCTAAAGGTGCATTTTTGAAGATTATTTTATAAAGAGAATTGACAATCGGCATATTAACTCCTAATTTATTTGCCTGTTCCCAAACAATATTTAGTGTCCTTATGCCCTCTACAGTTTGCCCAATCTTATCTTGCGCATCCTCTAAGTTTAGTCCTTGTCCCAGATATTTTCCTATTTTATGATTTCTACTTAAAGGAGAAGCACAGGTTGTAATTAAATCTCCTACACCTGATAAACCTAAAAAAGTTTTGGGATTAGCCCCTAAAGATTCTGCAAAACGACTCATCTCTCCTAATCCTCGAGTCATTATCATTCCAATTGTATTTTCACCACAATCTAAACCATCTGCAATACCGCAAGCCAATGCATAAATATTCTTAAGAGTCCCTCCTAATTCAACTCCATTAGGGTCATTATTTTTATAAACCCTGAAGGAATCAGATTGAAATATAGAAACAATTATATCTTGTAATTGTTTGCTTTTACTAGCTATGACAGTTCCAGTTAAATGATTTTCTACTATTTCTTGTGCTAAATTTGGCCCACTCAAAATCCCTACAGGATTTGTAAAGTACTCTTCTAATACCTTACTCATTAAACAGAATCTCTCCCTTTCTACTCCCTTTGTAGCAGTTACTAGAAAAGCGTCTTTTGAAACATAAGGTTGTGATAACTGCACAACATCTCTAAATGCTTCACTAGGTATGCAGTAGATTAGAACTTGAGAATTTTCTATATCTTCTATATTTACTGATGCCTTGATATTAGGATTTAATTTTTTATTCGGTAGATATTTTATATTTGTAAATGAAGAGTTTATTTCATTTGCTACTTCTCTATCTCTCAACCATAACAATACTTCTGTGGAAGAGTTACAGGCTAAATTTGAAAGAACTGTTCCCCAGCTTCCCCCTCCAAGTATAGAAATTTTTTTTATATTCATAGTCCGATAAAACACCAAAAGATAAAATATATTTGTGAATTTTATCAGTCTTGAGTAAATTTACAGTAAAGGTGTAAAAAATAAATTGTGAATATAGCTGAAATTATAGATATAGAGACGCTAAAAAAGTATCTAGAAACTAACTCTACTGACTATGTAAAAGTAGCAATTACTGACATAGATGGTGTGCTAAGAGGTAAATACATGCATAAGGACAAATTTATAAAAGCAACTGCTTCGGGATTTGGCTTTTGTGACGTTATTTTTGGTTGGGATAGCAACGACGATCTTTATGAACTTAGGAACAAAGAAGGAAAGAAAATTTTCACTGGGTGGCATACTGGTTATCCAGATGCAAGAGTTAGAATTATTCCAGAAACTGCTAGGGCCATTCCCTTTGAAAGCAATACCCCTATTGTCTTATCAGAGCTCTTAAATGAAGACTTATGTCCTAGAACAATTCTTAAAAATGTTCTTACTAAACTTGAATCTCTAGGTTATAAATCGAAATCTGCATTTGAATATGAATTCTTTGTTTTTAAAGAAAGTCCTTTTTCAATTAGAGAAAAAGGATTTAAGGACTTAAACAATTTTACCCCTGGTATGTACGGTTATTCTGTAATAAGAAATTCTGTCCATTCAGATTTATATCACCAACTCTTAGACATGTGTATGTATATGGACATGTGTTTAGAGGGTTTACATACAGAAACAGGTCCTGGAGTCTTAGAAGCAGCTATTATGGTTGATGAAGCTTTGATCTCTGCAGACAAGGCTACTTTGTTTAAAACTTTTACTAAGGTGTTAGCTCAAAGAAATGATTTAATAGCTACCTTCATGGCAAAATGGTCTGAACTTTATCCAGGTCAATCCGGACACATCCATACTTCCTTATGGGATTTAAATGAAAGAGCAATATTTACTTCTACAGAAGCAAATATTCTTCCTGATGAAATGTTATTTTTTATTGGAGGTCTTCAAAAATATATGAGAGAGTTTTCAGTAATGATAGCACCTACAGTAAACTCTTATTCTAGGCTGTGTCCTGGTGCCTGGGCCCCTACAAATATGAGTTGGGGAATAGAAAATAGAACAGCAGCCTTTAGAGTTATTAAAGGAGGCCCTTCCAGTCAAAGAGTAGAAAACAGATTAGGAGGTGCTGATGCAAACCCTTACTTAGCTTTATCTGCTACATTAGGAGCGGGGTTGTTGGGAATAGAAGAGAAGATTCTTCCAAGCGATCCGATTAAAGGGAACGCTTATGAATTAAAAGCTTCTAAAATGCAACGAGTGCCAGATAATTTAGGTGAAGCGGCTAAGTTATTTTATAACTCTAAGGCTGCCAGAAATCTCTTTGGTGATATGTTTGTAGATCATTTCTCTGACACAAGAACTTGGGAATATAATCAGTATCTTAAGCATAAAAAGTTTGTAGAAAAAGATGCAATTAGTTCTTGGGAGCTTTCTAGGTATTTTGAGATAATTTAGAAATATGAATGATTTATTCAATCTGAATAACAAAACTGCGCTTATTACTGGAGCCTCTTCAGGCTTGGGGTCAAGCTTTGCTAAAACACTATCTGAAGCAGGAGCGAGAGTTATTTTAGCAGCCAGAAGAACAGATAATTTGAGAAAACTCCAATCTGAAATTTCTGGTGAATCTCATGTGTATAGCTTAGATGTAACTTCTAAGAAAAGTGTAAATGAGCTTTTTCAAAACATAAAAAAAGAAATCGGTTCAGCAGATATACTTATCAATAATGCTGGAGTTTCTGACACCAAAAAATTTAAAGATATGGACGAAAAAAGCTGGAATTTTGTTTTAGAAACAAATCTAAATGGAGCATTTAGGATGGCCAAAGAGTTTTCTAAAATACTTTTAAACGATAAAAAGGGAGGCAGTATAATTAATATTGCATCTATTCTTGGTTTAAGGGTAGGACTAAATTTAACTAACTACTCTGTTTCAAAGGCAGGTCTTATACAACTGACTAAAAGTATGGCGCTGGAATTAGCTAGATCTAATATAAGGGTTAACGCAATTGCTCCTGGATATATCCTTACAGAAATTAACGAAGATTTCTTTAATACAAAAGAAGGAAAGGGATATATTAAAAAAATTCCTATGAAGAGATTGGGTAAAGAGAAAGAACTAGATGGAGTGCTATTGCTTTTAGCAAGTGATGCCTCTTCTTTTATGACAGGTTCAATTATAGCTGTTGATGGAGGGCATCTTGTTAATCCTCTATGAGATTATTCGATTACCTTAATAATTCTTCCTATCTTTAACCTGCCGTCGGGATAATCCCCATTTAACAACCTCAACTTAGCTTCAGCATCAAAAGAGATCGGTGAATTTTTTGCGAGTGAACTATAAGTATCTCCTTTAAGCACTCTATGTAATTGAATTTTAAGAGGCAAAGCAAGTCTTTTTTGAGCTCCGGTTAACTTGTCAAAAGAAAAAATTATATCTTTGAAATCCTTTTCAAAAACTGAGAGGGCCTTATTTTTAGTAAATCCATAGAATTTATAAATTTGATCATTTCTGAAAATAACAGCGTAAATATTTTCTTTTCCATACAAAAGAGTTTTTGCAAGATATCCCTTAAATCCATTTATCTCAATCTCTTCTCCAAATTCTATATTTGAAATTTGACGTAATAAGTACTCTTTAGGAGTTTCACGATAGTTTTTTTCGTCTAATGTAACCTCCAAAGTTGCTTCTTCTTTAGGTGAATTAAAAATTAGAGCATTGGGTAGATTAATAATTTCCCATTCATAAGGTTTTTTTAAAAAAATATCTAGTGATTTATGAAAAAATCCATCTCCCCTTCTTATTCCAGATTCTTCGCTGTCTCCAAATACCAATCCGTCTATTTTTTCTAGGTAGTTGGCTTGTTGTGAGTTGTTAACTTGACTTACTCCTACTACAGCCTCAGATATAATTTCTTTCAATCTACTATCATTAGAAGGGTGACTAGAAAACAAACCATGGTAATTTTGTACTGGTCTGCCTTTCTTTCTTAGTAAATCTTTAGAGTAAATTTCTTGTTCTTTTAGAACTTCCAAAACTCTATACATTCCCATAGGATCATAACCATTAGTATATATATACTGAGCTCCTAGCCCATCAGCCTGTAACTCCATCTCTCTACCATAACCTGCTAATAATGCACCAGAAGTAAGATTTACAATATTCCCAACTGAAGACCCATAACTATAATCAACTGCAGTAGTTAAAATTCCTAGAATTTGAGCCTGCGAATATTGCTTAACACTATGTCTTGCTGTTACATGTCCTATTTCATGCGCTAATACTGCAGCTAATTCTTCTTCTGAAGAAAGATAAGACATGAGGCCTCTGTTTATGTATATATAACCGCCCGGGAGAGCAAAAGCATTAATATTTGGATCATCTAGGATAGTAAACCTAAAAACTAAATTTGAGCGATGGCTGTTCTTTGCCAAAGTATCTCCAACAGATTGAACATAATCTTGCAGGCTATCATCTTTATAAACTGGATATTGTTCCAATATCTGCGAATGATAACGTTTACCCATTTGTATTTCTCTTTCTTCACTTATTAGAACAAAGTCTTGTTCGCCAGTTACTGGATTAACTGAACAATTTGATAAAACTAGGAAACAAAGAACGCAAATATACTTATTCATATCTTTCTAATAGGTCTATAGTTTGTTCACCAAATTTATCCCACCAACTATTTCCCATATCTATAACTTTAGTAATATTGCTCTCTCTTGTATCATCTAGCCTTCTACTAACTTTTCCAATGGCGGAATTTATTCTTAAATAATTCTCTCCTATTAAATCCTCTGCGAGCTCATGATCCAGGCTACTTTCAACCATGAGGCCAAGTAAATCGTGCATCAGCCATCCTACAATACCCCAGTCCATGGAGGCTTTTCCGTTTAAAGGTCTTTTACTTAGTCCGGTCCCTATACTTAATAAGATTAAATTATCATTTGGGAATAGTTTTTTTGCTTCAGCATATCCATGTAAAACTGGATGATTAGCTACTATAGCCCCATCGATAAGATATCTCTCCCCTACTTTAGCAGTAGGGTAATAAGTTGGGGCAGCGCTAGTTGCATCTCCTGCATCTACAAGCGAAATATTCTTATCTTTTTTATCATATGATCGAATTAAAACAGGCTCTCTTCTTTCTATGTCATAGCTAGTAACTGCAACATGCCTTAAAGCATCTCCTAATAAAAGATTACCAAAATATTTTTTAAAGACTTCACGTTTTCCTTTATTTGTATATTTAGGATTTCTTTGTAATAGACCGAGTCTAGTTTCCCAAGAAGAGTTAGTCATGGATTTCTCTAAATTATCCTTAGCCCAAATATCTCTCAGTTCTTTTGCACTTACATCTTTAACAGCCATTGCTAGACAAGATATAGCACCTGCAGACGTTCCTATAAAATAGTCAAATCTTTTTGAGATATTCATAGATATATGCTCTTCTAAATGCTGAAGAAAAACAATGGAAGCAATGGTTCTAACACCTCCTCCATCCATAGAAAGTATATATCTATTTTTCAACTAATTTTACCTTCCTTAATTATCTATTAGAAAATTAAAATTATAGAGTCTTTTTTTATTATAAATGCAATAGCATAAGCAACCCTAATGGGTTATTATGATTCTTTTAAAGAATAAATTTAAGGGGGCTTTAATGAACAAATTTATTTACATATTAGTCTTTTCTTTATCCTTTTTCTCAGCGGCTTTTCTTACTGCTGAAGATGAAACAGTTGAAGAAGTTGTAGTAACCGGTTCTCAGATAAAGGGAGCTAAAATTACAGGTGCTTTGCCTGTTTCAGTTATCACAAATGCAGACATAGAAGCTATAGGTGTTGATTCAGGTGATGATCTGCTTGAAAACATAGTTGAGCAAGGTCAAAACTATTTTACCGAAGCTGAAGATGCTTCTGGCGGAGTGAATGCTTCAAGAGGTGACATGGGAGCTTATAACTTAAGAAACCTCGGAGTGGGTAATACTCTTACTTTACTTAATGGAAGAAGATTAGTGAGTTCACCAGGTTACCAAACAGAATTAATTGGGGGAGATTATGTACCCACTACAAGTGTTAACTCAAACTTAATTCCTGTAACTGGAATTGATAGGATAGAGATACTTCGAGATGGGGCTTCAGCTATTTATGGAGCTGATGCGGTTGCAGGTGTTATAAATAATGTATTACAGACTGATTTTGAAGGTCTAACACTTAGACAAAAAGTAACAGCCTACGATCATTTTGGAACAGAAGATTACAAAACTACTTTAAAATGGGGTTCATTCTTTAATGATGGCGCAACAAACGTTGCGTTATTTGTTGATCATTACGATAGGGGCAATATCAACGCTCAAGAAGATCCAAGATGGGGCGCTGGAGACCATAGGCCCTGGGTAGATGAAGACTCTCCATGGAAGACTAGTACCTCCTTTAGAAATTTAAGCTCTAACTCATGGTATGGTCAGTTTGATATGGTTAAAAGTAGCGAGCATGGAAGTAGCAATCCTTATAACCATGTTTTTACAGACTCAAATGGTGAGTTTGAGATTTTCCCTCTTGGAGACCCTCGTTGTAACAACCGTTCTAGTCAAGGAGGACAAATCTTTGATACTGGTTATGGAACTTGTATCGCACAAGATGGGAATGGTGCTATAAGAAGTAACTTCTGGGGTCCTACAGATGTTAGATCCAAGCTTGTGAGAACTAATGTTGTATTATTTATAAACCACGACATGGATAATGGCAATGAAGCTTTTACTGAATTAGGCTTTTATACATCAGAAAGTGATAGAACAGCACATGCCTCTTATGCTTTCTCATCTTCTAAACACAGAGTAGGTCCAGATAACTACTGGCTAAATCAAATGGCATTAGATGATGGGACTGTTTTGTTTGGTGGATATGAACTATATATAGATAACTACCGCTATATGGAAAAGCAAAGATTGGTAAACGTACAGAAAGATACTTACAGATTCCTCCAAGGATTTAGAGGCTCAACAGAGAACTGGGATTGGGAAACAGCATTTGTAACCTCTAAAGCTACTTCAGATGATGTAACAGGAAACAGATTGTCGAATAATCTATTAAAGGAAGCTCTGTGGGATTCTACAGCAGCTGCTTATAACCCATTTAGTGCAGGAGTTGATTCGAATATTGATAGAGCTTTGATAAGTGTTTATAGGAAAGGCGAAAGCGAACTGACAATGTTTGACTTGAAAGTAGCTAATAATTCCATGTGGTCTCTTCCTGCTGGAGATGTAGGGGTTTTGTTTGGATTTGAATACAGGGAAGAAGAAATGACTGACGACAGAGACCCAAGATTAGATGGAACTATAACCTATACAGATTATGAAGGAGACACATACCCGCTAGTTGGAGATGTTGTAAACTCTTCTCCTACAGGTGATGTTTCTGGATCAAGAGATGTGACTTCATTATTTACAGAATTGCAAGTTCCTTTATCGGAAACAATGAATATGCAACTTGCTGTAAGAAATGAAGATTACTCAGATTTTGGTAATGCAACAGTAGGTAAGGTTGCTTTAGGTTGGGACTTAACACCTTGGTTATTCTTGAGAGCTTCTGTTTCTACTTCATTCAGAGCTCCAAATATAATTCAAGTAAATGAGAAAACTGTTGTAAGGTCAGGAACAAGGTATGACAGAGCAGCATTTCAAGTTAATGCATTGCAAAATGTAGGAAATGTAATAGATTCTGATTCTCGCTACACCATTCAAAGAATGGCAACAGGGGCTTCAGGTCTTGATGCGGAAGAATCTGATAACTCTTCATTTGGATTTGTACTTAGCCCTGTTGATAATATTACTATTACTGTTGACTCTTGGACTCTTGAGAAAGACAAAACTATTGGTCTTTTTGGACGTGAGAATCAAACCGTAAATGACATGCTGCTTAGATTTGCTAACGGTACAAATAATTGTGATACATTTGCTGGCGATCCTTTGGTTGTAAGAGAAGACCCGGATGATGGAGATCTTGAAGCTTTCGCAGCAGCAGGCGTTTGTCCGTTTGGTGAAATTAAATACATAAAAAATAATTACACCAATATGGCTCTCAGAACTGTTGAAGGAACTGATGTTGGGGTTTATTTTACATTTGAAAACAATCTTGGTAGCTTTGATATTAGATATAATGGGACCTTTCTTGATAGGTTTGAGCAGAAAGCAAGTGGAGAATTTGCTGCTCTTCAAGCTAAGAAGGATAGTGGAGAAATACCAGAATCTATTCCTTTAAAAGGTTTTGGAGATCTATTAGAAAAAGATGGAATCTATGACAATAAGCACTCTCTTAGACTTTCATGGGATAAAGGGCCTTTTAGAGTAAGCTTAAGTGGCTTAAAGAAAGGGTCATTTGTTCAAACATCCCTAGGGACGAAAGATGGAGTACCCTATCTGGTTCCAAGCATGACAACTAAGGATCTTACAATGTCATATAGTTTTGATATAAGAGGTAATGATGCAAGACTAAGGCTTGCAGTTAAAAACATTACTGATGAAAGGGCACCAACAGCAGATAGGTACTACGGATATTATGCAGATGCTCATCAAGACTATGGAAAGAATTACTATTTAGATTTCACTCTTAAAATGAAGTAAAACTTTTCATTTAAAAAAAGGGAGCTTTAGCTCCCTTTTTTATTTAAAATTATCTACCAATGTCTCTTATCAAAGAAAATTTTGGTTTTCTCCTCGGAGTAACAGTTGCAATAGCAATTATGATGCTTCCTACCCCTGATGGTCTAACACCTGAAGCTCATAAAACAGCAGCCTTGTTCTTACTAATGGGTATCTGGTGGGCAACAGAGGCTGTGCCAGTTGCTGTAACTGCATTAGTCCCTTTAGCTTTTTTTCCTATGCTGGGAATTGTAGACATACAGAGTGCTGCCAATCCTTATGCAAATAAAACTATTTATTTATTTTTTGGAGGTTTCTTAATAGCAACTGCTATTCAAAAATGGAATCTCCATAAACGTATTGCATTATTTGTGCTCGAATATGCTGGCTCCAATGGAGCCTCTTTAATTTTTGGTTTCATGTTAACTGCAGCAGTAATAAGTATGTGGGTTATGAATACTGCAACCACTATCATGTTATTACCAATAGGTTTGGCAGTTATTACAGTAGTTAGAGAAACAGTAAAAGGTTTAAGTGATCAAGAGATGGAATCCTTCCAATTAGCTCTTTTGTTGGGAATAGCTTATGGTGCAACCATTGGAGGGATGTCTACTCTTATTGGAACCGGTCCTAACGGTATGCTTGCTGCTTTTATGGCAGATAACTACAACCTAGATATAAGTTTTGTAGATTGGATGAAAGTTGGTGTTCCTTTAAGTGTAATCATGCTCCCAAGTAGTTGGTTAATCTTAACTAAGGTTATTTTCAGAGTTGAATTTGAAACATCTCAAGAAACCAGAGACTTATTAAGTACTATGAAAAATGAACTTGGTGAATTTAAAGGACCTGAATTTAGAGTATTTTTAGTATTTGTTTTAACCGCTTTAACTTGGATGTTAAGAACTGTCTTAGATGATTTTAATGGTTTGGAAGGTTTATCTGATGCAGGGATAGCAATGATATCTGCTCTTTTTCTTTTTTTACTGCCAAGCGGTAATAAAGATAAAAGAGGAGCCTTATTAGAATGGAAGGATGCTCAAGAAAATGTACCATGGGGCTTACTGGTTTTATTCGGTGGAGGTTTGAGTCTAGCTAACGCAGTTCAAGCAACAGGTTTAGCGGTCTGGATGGGAAATTTAATCCCTCAGGGGATAAGTATAATCTTAATAGTTATATTGGTAGTTACTATGATCATATTCTTGACTGAACTTACTTCCAATATGGCAACTACTGCTACCTTTTTACCTGTAGTAGCTGCTATAGCTATACAATCAGAGTTTGACCCTTTATTAGTCACTGCAGCAGTTGCTCTTGCAGCTAGTTGTGCCTTTATGCTTCCTGTGGCTACTCCCCCTAATGCAATAGTATTTGGATCGGGTTTAATTAAAGTGCCTCAAATGGCTAAGGCAGGATTCCTAATTAATATTCTCGGAATATTGGTAGTTTCTTTGGTTGCAGTAGTTTCTGTTCCTTACTTTTTACTTTAATCTCCTTTGGCTAATGAACCAGGTCTTCTGGTATCAGCAACACCATAAATTACTTGATCTTCAATAAATATAGCTTGAACACTTCCCATTGTCAGAGATCTTTTAACATTATGACCTTTTGTTTTTAACAAGCTTATTGTGTCAGGACTAAAACCATCCTCTAATTCTAGATTTCCTTCTAATCTCTGATTTATCCTTGGAGCTATAACTGCAGATGCAAAACTCATATTGTGATCTATAACATTTGATATTACTTGAGCTATTACATTAGGTATCCTGCCCCCTCCAGGTGAACCTAGTACCATGAATAAATCTCCTTGAGGATTAAAAACAAGCGTAGGTGTTTGAGTGCTTATCATCCGTTTTCCAGGTTCTAATTTATTAGCTTCACTGGTACCTAATGAGAAATCATCTGATTTTCCATAAAAATGAGAGAAATTTCTCATCTGATTATTCATTAGAAATCCACCCTTTTCTATAGTAACCCCTGATCCAAATGAAGAACCTAAAGTGTAGGTATTAGAAACTGCATTACCCATAGAATCTACAACTGAGAAATGAGTTGTGTCTGGACTTTCATCTGCAAAATTTATATCTCCGGCATAAATTTTTCCATCTTCAGTTCTAGATGGAGTAATAGTCTTTGATCTCTTTTTTAAATAATCTTTAGATAGTAATTTTTGAATTGGCACATTATAGAAATCTGGATCACCGTGATAACGAGCCCTGTCAGCATATGCTCTTTGCATGGATTCTGATAATAAATGGATGGTTTCAGCTGAATTTGGACCAAGTGTTGACAAATCAAAATTCTCCAAAATACTCATTATCTGCAGCAAAACTAGCCCCCCGCTAGCAACTGGAGCCATTGAAACTATCTTGTATCCTCTGTAATTTATACTAATAGGTTTTCTATCCTTAGCTTCATAAGAAGCTAAATCCTCAAAAGTAATTAATCCTCCATTAAGCTGTGAATCTTCTACTATCCAATTAGCTATCTCGCCTTCGTAAAAGGCCTTTTTGCCTTTAATAGCTATCAAAGATAAGGTTTCTCCTAGATTTGGTTGTTTAAATAAACTAGACACTTCAATAGGCCTGTTCTCATCACTATAAAATTTCTTAGTTGAAGTTTGATTTTTAAGTAAGGATTCTTTAGACCACAGCAAAGCATAGTTCAAATCAGAAGTAACAGGTATGCCCTTTTTTGCTAAATTTATTGATGGTTTCAATACTTGGTATAAAGATAACTTTCCATGCTTTTTATGGGCTTTTAATAATCCTGCTACTGACCCAGGTACAGCATTAACGAGGTGACCAAATCGAACTACTTTCGAGTCTTGTATAAACATTTCACTCTTGGCAGATAAAGGTGCTGCAGAACGATAATCAATTGTTTCAACTTTATTTTTTTCTTTATTATAAATTAGCATAAAGCCACCACCCCCTAGATTGCCAGCTCTGGGTAAAGTTACTGCCAATGCAAAACCAACAGCAACAGCAGCGTCTACAGCATTTCCTCCTTTGCTTAAGATCTCATAGCCTACTTCAGTAGCGTGGAAGTTTTGAGAGACAACCATAAAATTCTCCGAAGATTCGGCGTGAATTCTATCTTGGTAGTCTAGAGTGGTTTGAGTTCTAGCAAGTAAGGTAGTGTTTATAAATAAACAATTTAAAAAGAAGAATAAGAGAATTTTTTTAATCATTGTTCTAAGGGGCTACAGCTCCAGAGCTTGGTCTTCTTGGATCAGCCGCACCGTAAAAATACGCTCCATCCTTGAGGATAGCTTGAACACTTCCCATAGTCCTAGAGGAATAAAGTTTATAACCCTTAGCTTTTAAGAGTTTCTTTGTATCAGGACTGAAACCTTCTTCTAACATCAATAATTCAGGCAGCCATTGATGGTGTATCCTTGGGCTATTAACTGCTTGAGCTACATTCATGCCATGTTCCATAACATTAAGAGCTACCTGTAAAACAGTTGTTATTATTCTACTACCACCTGGACTGCCTAAGACTAAATACGGATTATTATCTTTAAAAATTATAGTAGGAGTCATTGAGCTTAAAGGTCTTTTGTTGGCTTCTATAGAATTAGCCTGAGAACCCAATAAACCGTAACCATTTGGTACTCCAGGCTTTGAAGAAAAGTCATCCATCTCATTATTCATTAACATACCTGTTCCAGGGATCATGATTCCGGAGCCATAAGAAAAATTAAGAGTGTAAGTGTTGGAAACTGCATTTCCAGATTTATCCATTACAGAGAAATGAGTTGTATCTGGACTTTCAAATGGGTAAGGATCACCAGGGTAAATATCTTTTGAAGCTGTTATTGATTCAAACGAAATACTTTTATTCAAATGTTTTGAGTAACCTTTAGATGTTAGGCTAAATGGAACTTCATAAAAATCCATATCCCCTAAATGCTTACTTCTATCAGCATAGGCTCTTTTCATTACCTCTGATAATACATGGATGCTATCAGCACTACCAAAGCCCATCTCCTTTACTGAAAAATCTTCTAACATATTTAACATTTGAATTAAGTGTATCCCCCCCGAGCTTGCAGGAGGCATCGAAACTATTTTGAATTCCTTGTAACTTCCAATTACAGGCTCTCTTTCAATAGCTTTATAATTTCTAAGATCATCTAAGCTAATTAGGCCTTTATTTCTTTTCATTTCTTTAACTATTCTCTTAGCTATTTCTCCTTTATAAAAAGCATCAGGGCCATTTTTTGATAACTGTTTTAGAGTCCAAGCTAGATCGGGTAGTTTTAATATCTCACCAGCCTGATAATTGCTTTTGTCCTTTTTATAATATGACTGAGCTGCTGCTTCATTAGATGTTAATCTCTTTTTGTAAGTAGGAGAAGCTAATATATTGGCTAGATCATGTGGAATAGAAAAACCTTGTTCAGCTAACTGAATTGCTGGTTCTAAAACTTCTTGCCATGACAAAGTTCCATAGTTTATTAGAGCATGATGTAAACCTGCGACAGTTCCTGGAACTCCTGCTGAAAGTAGTGAAAACTGAGCTTTCTTTCGATCATAATCACCCTCTTTATCTAAGAAAAGATCTCTATAGGCAGCTGAAGGAGCCTTCTCTCGATAATCAATAGTTATACTCTTATCTTGTTCTTTTAGATAAATAACCATAAAACCACCTCCACCTAGATTCCCTGCTCTAGGAAGAACAACAGCCAAAGCTAATCCAGTAGCTACAGCTGCATCAACAGCATTCCCACCATTCCTTAAAATTTGAGCTCCCACTTCACTAGCTAACTGCCTTTGAGACACTACCATTCCAGTTTTACTGATTATGGGATGATTAATTGAACTATATTCAATAATGGGAAGGGTTTCAGCAAAAAATACCTTAGAAAATAAAAGCATTAAAACCAAAAAAGAAATATTTTTTTTCATAGTCCTGTTTTATTAATAAAAAACAAATTTAAATACCATAATATCTAATCATCAATAGCTTGATAAACTAAGGCTGAGAAAGTCTCTCTTAATAGTTCAGAGCTCGTAAGTACTTGAGTCATAAGTACAGCTACTAGATCTTCTTTAGGGTCTATCCAAAATATAGTAGAAGCTGCACCTCCCCAAAAGAAAACTCCTTTAGATCCGTACTGGCCCGCTCTTCCAGGATCTAAAATTACTCCTACAGTGAGTCCAAAACCAGATCCGTCAAGATAGCCTCCAGCCGTTTCAAGATATGCATCTTGTGCAAAATTCACTGGAAGATGATTGGTGGACATTAGTTCAACAGATTTACGACTGAGTATTCTTACATCACCTAATTTACCTCCATTCAAAAGCATTTGCATGAATTTAAGATAATCCTCTGTTGAAGATACTAATCCTGAACCACCGTCATAAACGGTAGCCTCTTCATAATAAGGACTGGTTTCCCTATCATCTACCTTAATCATAGTTATTTCTTTTGGTAATTCTTTGTCTATTTCAGGGAAATATTCTCGCAACTCTCGAACATCAGCATATAAACTTGTAAATCTGTCCTTTTTTGATTTAGGCACTGAGAAAGAGGTATCTTTCATTCCTAAAGGTGTAAAAATGTTTTCTTCAAGAAAAACTTTAAATGTTTTTTCAGAAGCCTTTTCTATAACACACCCTAAAATATCCATACCCATTGAATAAGTATAACTAGCTCCAGGTTGGTGCATCAATGGAGCTTTGGTAGCAAGAGCTTGTGCAAAACTACAAATGTCGGGATAAGATTTTCTAGAAGAGATTAAGCCTTTTCCTACATTTTCTTTATCAAAATTATCAAAAGTAAAGTAAGGACTGAGTTCATTCTCTCTATATATTTCAGCTAAACTGTCATTTGCTGTAAAATCATAAGCTATCCCGGAAGAGTGTGTTGCCAGATCTCTAATGGTCATTTCTCTCATTTGATCTACTAACTGGGTAGTTCCATCTTCATTAACTATCAAAACTTTAGTAGATTTAAACTCCGGAATGTAAAGTGAAACTGGATCATTGAGCCTCAATTTTCCTTGCTCTAATAGAATCATTAGTGCTACACCTGTAATTGGTTTGGTCATAGAGTAGATCCTAAAGAGAGAATCCTTTTCTAAAGGTCTTCTAGACTCTATATCAGAAAATCCTTGAGTTTCGAAATGAACTACTTTCCCTTTGCGAGCAACTGCTGAAATAAACCCAGGGAATTTTCCCTCTTTTAGGTAAAGGTCAGCCAATACAGGAGCAATTTTCTGTAACCTCTCATGGGACATGCCTGCTTGGCTTGATTCATAGGGTCCCGCAGTTATATTAAGAACAAGACAGCTTATAATTAAAATAAAAAAAACTTTTGATTTGAATAGATGCATAATTAATTTAACTAATGTATTAAAAGATAGGATATTATCCTCTAAAAAGTAATATTCAATAAATAAATATATAGAAAATATGGATTTGAATTTAACAAATAAAGTGGCTTTAGTCTGTGCTTCAAGTCAAGGTCTTGGAAAGGCAAGTGCTTACGAATTAAGTAAAGAAGGTGTTAAGGTCATTGTTTGTTCAAGAAATGAGGAGAAATTAAAAAAGGCCGCTGAAGAAATTTCACAAAAAACAGGAAATGAGGTTATAGCTATAACAGCTGATCTGGCAAACAAAGAAGACATTGTAAATCTAGTAGAAGATTCCCAGAAAGCTTTTGGTTCAATAGATATATTAGTCAATAATGCAGGGGGGCCTAGACCTTCAACCTTTAGAGATATAGAGGACAACGAATGGATAGAAGCTATTAATTTAACTATGATGTCTGTAATAAGATTAACTAAATTAGTTTTACCTGGAATGATTGAGCAAGGTTCAGGTAGAATTATTAATATCTCTTCAGTGTCGGTTAAAAACCCAGTGCCAGGACTTTTCTTATCAAATAGCATAAGAATGGGTGTCCTTGGTTGGGCAAAGGCACTATCTGATGAGGTAGCTGAACATGGAATTACTGTTAATACCATATGCCCTGGGCACACTAAAACAGAAAGAGTCGAACAAATATTAGAAAATAGAATAAAACAAACTGGTAAATCTAAAGAGGAATTAGAAGATCAAATAGCACAAAACATTCCAATGAAAAGAGTAGGACAGCCTGAAGACCTTGCTTCTCTAGTTTCTTTTCTTAGTTCAAGTAAAGCTTCTTACCTTACCGGTTTGGCCATACAGGTGGACGGTGGTAGCACAAGGACTTTCTATTAAACAAGATCTTCTTTCTTAAAAAGATAATTCAGATTTTTAGACTCTCTCCTAGATTTCTTAAAAAGAATAAATCCTAAAAAGGAAATAATTGCTGCGAAAATAGCAGGAGTTAAAAAGTAACCGATATAGAAATAAAAATTCTGATTTTCAGGAAAGCCCCCTCCGTAAAGTTGAAGAGACATAAGAACTACAAAGCATACACCAAAAGTAATAATGACCTTTCTTTTTAGGTCTTTTCTAAGCAAAGTTTCGTTAACTAAATCCTCTATGCGAAACTCGTGATAAGAATCATCAACCGAAACATTAATTTTGCCTTCTGTATAAGACCATTTCATAAACTAAAAATATAATTTTTTTCAAAAACTTTCAATAAATAAATTTTTCCAAGTGGCGGACCGGACGAGACTCGAACTCGCGACCTCCGCCGTGACAGGGCGGCGTTCTAACCAAACTGAACTACCGGTCCAAAAAAAAGCATTCTAACAGCTCTTTATCATTATTCAGAAGAGGTTTAATAAATTTCTTCATTTGGGTGTTTATGTTCTATAACTTTATTATCTAATGTTGATATTAAATATGCATTCTTATCTCTGGAAAAGATAATAGATTTATATTGTTTATTGCTAATATGTAAAGCGCAACCCCCATCAATTGCATGACAAGAGTTTAGGTCTCCATTAGATAAATACTTCTTTACAGCTGGTTTCCTTTCCGGTTCTTCATCATAGTGAGGACAACAAGCACCTTCAATAAATCCTAAACAATCCATAAGTCTTAGATTAGATAGCCAGGAATCGGTTATCCCTTTTTCAAACCAACAAATTGCACCTGCACTAACTCCACTCATTATAATACCTCGATCATAAGCATCCTTAAGGATTAGATCTAAACCCCATTCTTTCCAAACTGCCAGCATACTTTTAGTATTTCCTCCTCCAACAAAAATAATATCTTGCTCTAATATAAGTTTTCCTAATTCGGGTGTTCTCTTAAAAAAATCAAGATGAGTAGGAATACAATTTAACTTCGTGAAAGTTGCATAGTAGTTAACTTTATAAGCTTCATTATCACCTGTTGCTGTAGGAATAAAACATATTTTGGGTATCTTTTTTTTACTTTGATCTAATATGTATTTCTCAATAAGTCCTTCTCCAGGATTTCTTCCAAAGCCACCTCCGCCTATGGCAATAATTTGTTTTTTCATTTAGTGGTAAACTTTAATTCAATAATGGGGGATATTAAATGATAAAAAACAATTTTTTTTTAGTACTGAATATTATTTCTTTTACATTTTGGCTTAATACTGTATCTGCAAATGAAATAAAAGGGTTGGTTAAAAAACATCAGGAAGAATATAAACAAGTAGCTTTAGATATATGGGATTATGCAGAAGTAGGCTATCAAGAATATAAGAGCTCAAACCTCTTAAAAAGAAAACTGTCGAATCAAGGTTTCACAATAGAAGATAACATTGCTAATATTCCAACTGCATTTATAGCCGAGTATGGCAAAGGATCTCCTGTAATTGCTATCTTAGGAGAATTTGATGCTCTACCAGGCGTTTCTCAAAGTGCTTCACCCTTCAAGGAGTCTTATAAAGATAGACTGGCTGGACATGCTTGCGGTCATAATCTTTTTGGAGCTGGTTCAGCATGGGCTGCTGTTGTAATAAAAGATTGGTTAGAAAAGCGTAACCAAGAAGGTACAGTAAGGTTTTATGGCACTCCAGCAGAAGAAGGTGGTTCTGGAAAAGTCTATATGGCTAGAGAAGGTGCTTTCAAAGATGTGGATGTAGTGCTTCACTGGCATCCAGGAAGTAGGAATCATGCATCGCCTAGAACTTCAAACTCAAATAAATCAGCTAAGTTCTATTTTAAAGGTATATCTACCCATGCTGCTAGTGCGCCTCACAAAGGACGCTCTGCGTTAGATGGAGTTGAATCTATGAATATGATGGTAAATCTCATGAGAGAACATATCCCTCAAGAATCCAGAATACACTACGTGATTACAAAAGGAGGATTGGCTCCTAACGTTATACCTGACGAAGCAGAAGTATATTACTACGTCAGACACCCCAAAGAGGAGTTTGTAAACAAATTATTTAATAGGGTAATTAAGGCAGCTGAAGGAGCGGCTTTAGGTACAGAAACTCAAATGAGTTATGAAATAATGCACGGTAATTTTTCTTTACTCCCTAACGATACTATACAAAAAATTATGCACGATAAGTTGTATAAACTGGGAGGGATAACATACAACCAAGAAGAATTAGAATATGCCAGTCGAATCTATGAAACCTTCCCTAGCCCTTCTTCAAAAATAGGAGATCAAGAAAATATACTCCCTTATAAACCCATCCATGGATATGGCTCTACTGATGTAGGAGACGTCAGTTGGCTGATTCCTACCGCTGGAGCAAGAATAGCTACTTGGGTCCCTGGAACATCTGCTCACTCTTGGCAAGCTGTTTCTGCCGGCGGAACATCTATAGGCTTAAAGGGTACAAGATTAGCAGCAGAATTATTGGCTGAAACTGCAATAGAAATATACCTAAATCCTTCAGTAGTCATTGAAGCAAAAAAAGAATTAATACAAAGAAGAGGAAAAAACTTTAATTATTATCCTTTATTAGAGGATAGAAATCCTCCCTTAAATTATAGAGATTAAATGTGAACTAACTAAAACCAGAATAATAAAACTAAAGGAAGGCAGATTATAGTAATTATAATCTCTAAGGGTAATCCTAATCTCCAATAATCTCCAAACCTATAATTGCCTGGACCCATGACTAAAGTGTTACATTGGTGTCCTATTGGAGAGAGAAAAGCACAACTAGCTCCAATTGCCACTATCATCAAAAAAGGGTCATGTGGTAAGTTGCTTTGCTCAGCTACTGATAAAGCTAAAGGGGCCATAATAACTGCAGTAGCTGCATTATTTACTAAATCAGAAACAAGCATTGTTACGATCAAAATTGATCCTAATAGCCAAACAACATGCATACCTTCAAATAATTGAGATATCTCATTTGCAACTATAGAAGTAACTCCAGAAGAAGAAAGAGCCTCGCCTATAGGTATCATTGCACCAAGCATAACGACTACAGGCCAATCAACATGGCGATAGATGCCTTCACCAGTTAAAAGACGTGTTGCGCTAAATGCAATAACACAAAGTAAAAAAGCTACAATGATGTCTAATATATTTAAAATAACAGCAGATAAACACAGAACAAAAATCCCTATTGCCAGATAAACTTTAGATGTGTCTCTTATTACGTCTAGTTCTCTTTGCCAAAGAGGCATTAATCCTAAAAGCTCTAATTTTTCAGCCGCTCTATCATTAGAACTTCCCTTAGAAGATAAAAGGAGAACATCTCCGGCTTTAAATATTTCTCTAGCTAACCTTTTTCTTAATTTAGAACCTTGTCTCCATAAACCTAAAAGGAAAAGATCTCCACTTGCCATCCTCTTAAAGTAATTATATTTTCTTCCTATTAATCTAGATCTTGGGGTGATCATAGCCTCGATTTCTCCTAATTCTCCTTCATCGATAACTTGATCTAAATCAGGATCTATTGAAAGTCCAAACTCAGTCTGAATTTTAGCAGCATCATCTGGAGAGATTTTCATTACTACTATTTGAAGAGCTTCAAAGACTTCAAAATTATGTGGTTTTCTTATTACGCCCTTATCTGAAACAACCCCTAGAAAGACATTATCTGGGCCTAAATTGCTACTGAGTTCATGTATTCTTTTACCCACCAATGGGCTTTCTTCGTTGATAGTCATTTCAATTAGATAGTCTTGAATGTCAACTAAAGGTTTGGCTTTCCCTTCTCCTTCCCTTAATCTAACAAGGTAAGTAGAAAAAAAGAATATAAATAAAATACCTACTAAAGAAACAGGTAATCCTACTAAGGTGTAGTCAAAAAAGAAGAAACCAGAACTTGAATCCATGGTGCCTTTAATTTCGGAAATGATAATATTTGGAGGTGTTCCTATTTTGGTATTCATGCCACCTAAAATTGAAGCGAATGCCAATGGCATTAAAAATTTAGATGGATTCCATTCTCTTTTCTGAGCAATTCCTATAGTTATAGGTAGCAGCATTGCCATAGCTCCAATATTGTTCATGAAGGAAGATAAAAATGCAGCTGTTGTCATTAGGACTAAAATAAAATGAGATTCCTTTTCAAGATAACGCTGTAGAAGATCTCCTATCATGTTTATAAAACCAGACTTCTCTAGAGCTTTACTAATCAAGAGAACTAAAGCGACCGTTATAACAGCAGGATGCCCAAAACCAGTAAAAGCTTCTTTAGCTGGTACAAGCCCAAATAAAACCATGACTGCTAAAGCTACAAGGACTACACCATCATATCTCCATCTTCCAGCAATTAAGACACCTAAAAGGATAAAGATGATTAACGAGGTTAAGACAGGCTCAGTCATTTAAATAAATGTTATAAGAGTATGGTATTCTAAATTTAAATTTAACTAAAATATATCAATTATATGAAGAATATTTTAATAACAGGAGCTGCTGGAGGTATAGGTTCTGAGATAGCAACTTATGCTTCCAAACAAGGATATAAAGTCGGCTTAATAGATCTTGATGAAGCAAATCTCGATAAAGTTGCTTCAAACATACCAAATTCTATATGTTTACCTACAGACATAACTAAAGAAGAGTCAATACTCATGTCCTTAAATAAATTTGGGGAAACACCTGATGCCCTAGTTAACTGTGCAGGGATAGTTAGATTTGGAAAGCTTTTAGAACAAAGTACTCAAGATTTTAAAGACGTTATAGATGTAAACCTTTTAGCCTGTTTTATAGTAAGTTGTAGTGTCAGCAGGTTAATGATCCAGAATGGAGGTGGAAATATAGTGAATATTAGTTCAATTAGTGGAGGAAAACATCCGGCTATTCATTCTGGTGCTTACGCTGCAGCTAAAGCAGGTATTGTTATGTTAACAGAGCAAATGTCTTTGGAATGGGGACAACATAATATAAGGGTTAATGCTGTTTCTCCTGGTTTTATAAATTCGGGAATGGCAGCTTCTCATTATGAAAGTGAGAAAGAAAGAAAGAAGAGAGAAAATATGGTCCCTCTAGGAAGGCTAGGAAGCGCAAGAGATATTGCTACAGTAGTTTTATTTCTTTTGTCGGAAGAGTCATCCTATGTACATGGTGAAAACATAACTGTAGATGGGGGGGTTATGAATTCTGTATTAGCAAATATTGGTCGAGACTAACCCTATATGGTATCTAACCTTAAAAGCCTCTTTGCATTATCTGCTAAATACGTAGGTACTTTAGCTAAGCTTTTCTTTTCAGGCTGATCCCATCCTAAAAAATTGGTTCCAAGCACTTGTCTCTTAGTTCCTACAATTGAATTTAAAAGTTCTAGAGATTCTGTTTGATGTACGTGATTATCAAACCATATTCTTTGTAATAGACTCTTAAATGCTCCTTCTTCTCTTATCCATTCAGGTGAAGTTGATCTTTTTTCTGCAGCTTTCTCTAATCTACCAGCCAGAAAGGCTATATTTCCGCCTCCATGACTAATACAGATATCTAATGTGGAATGTCTTGATAAAACACCACCAAAAATTAAATGACTTAATGCAATAGTTTCATCATTGGCAAACCCTATAGTTAAATCAAGGCTGTATTTATCTAACCTATTATCAGCATAAGGACCATTGATTCCTTGTGGAGCGGGATGAAGGAAAAGAGGAACATTAAGATCAGTGCATGTTTTGTAGAACCGATCTAAAGGAGAACTAAAAAGCTCAAAAGGAAAGTCTGTACCTATATACCCTCCTAATAGATTTAAATCTTTTACAGATCTTTCTAATTCTTCACACGCCATATCTATATCTTGCATAGGCAGAGAAGCAAAACCACCTAAAGTATGGGGATGATCTGAAACGATTTTTGCAAGGGCATCGTTATGAGTCTTACAATAATAATCTGCTTTACCTGGTTCAATAAAATGGAAATAAGTTATGGGGTTGGGCGAAAGAGCTTGGAAGTCGAGTCCCATTTCATCCATAACTTCTAGTCTAAGTTTGACATCCATAAAGGGAGTACCTTCATATTTCACACCTTCTAGCTTGTAGCTACCAGCTCGAAACCATGGATTTTCTTTGGTGCCTCCAATTTCAGGTCCCAAGTCTTCAAATACATTAAGAGTCTCAGGCAAAACTATATGCGCATGGGTATCTATTACACTCATTGAACTTAATTACCAAGAAATATCTTTTTGGTTCATAAATTTTTCTATCCAATTGTGATAATTTTGAACTGCGGGTTCATTGCGCCCATAGACAAAGTTATGGTTTTTCATCTCAGAAATAGTAGATTGAATCTGAAGGCCCATTTTATAATCTTCATCTTCAACAGCCTGCAATACCATCTGGCTAAAGTCGTTAGATTTTTGAATTTCTTCTTCAGTTTCAGGTTTTTTTGCAGAAAGAATAGTTTGTCTAGTAATAGTCCTATCTACAGAAGAAGTCGGAAAAATTTGACTGACTAAGCAATGATCACCAAGAACTCCTGAAATAGATAAGTTAGGAAATCCTGAATGTATAAGCCTTATGTTGTCCAAAGGATTGTTCCATTCAGACTCTGGTTTATCAATTAAGTCTTTCAATGACTTCCTCCCAAAAGTTAATCTTTGATGTGGGCCATATGTATCTAATACTAATAAGTTACCCACAGTATGCTTTCCTACAGTATCACCGTGTAATTGGTTATGATGATAAGCTTCTAGATAACCATCTAAGGCAACTTTCCAACCTGGTCCTTCTAATTCTCTTTGTTCAAAAATATACCATTCCTTTAGATTGAGAGTTTCTAATTCAAATGAAAAGTCACCTAACCAATTATCAATATCAAATTCAATTTCAGGAGTTAGCATTACCCAAACCAAGCCTGCATTTTCTTCACATTGCAGTTCGATCAGTCCAAAATCATCTTTGTTTAAATCTCCAAATGTCTTTTCTCCATACATACCAATTAGCTTTCCTTTATGATCATAAGTCCAAGCATGATAAGGACAAATAAAATTTCTCTTTTCACCTGAACCGATTTCGCAAACAGCCGAGCCCCTATGGCGACATACATTTAAAAAAGCTCTAACTTTCATATCTTCGGATCTAGTTATCAAAACTGGAGTATTGAGAACATTCATAGCGCAATAATTTTTAGCTTTAGGAATCTCAGCACTCAAGCACAAAGCTAGAGGCAAGCCTTTGAATACCTTTTCTATCTCGTTTTCATACCTTTCTGGATCAATATAGGCTGCTATAGAATTAGACATAATCTCTGTTGCCTGGTCGGTAGTTTTGTTTTGGTAGTGAGAAAGGGCTCTTCTAACTAAGGATAACATTTCTTCCGAATGAGTACTATTCTTCTTCATTTCTTAAAATTTTGTTGGAATTCTACCCATGCTGGCACAGATTCAGGTATATCTGCTTCTACCTTTCCTTCTGCTGTAGTTACCCTTTTTCTTTGCAATAGATCTTCAACATATTCGTTAGTTTTTACATAATAAAAGAAGTTTATGGTTCTTTTAGAAAACTTCCATCTTCCTTCCTTTTTAGAGTATTCATCGTCATATCTCATTGCAGCTAAGCTAGCAACGCCATCTCTTGTTGTTTCAGCATGGCTATAAACAGTTCCTTTAGCTTTATAAGAATTATTAGCATTTATATCTATCCTTACATCATGAGTCCAGTGAAAAGAAGGCCCCCTAGTCTTAAAAACTTCTTTATACATCTCAATTATATTAGTTCTGCCTTTACTATTGAGCATTCCATTGAGTGAAGCAAATTCGGCATTTTCTGTAAATAAATCTTCAAGATATTTTAAGTCTTGTTGATCACAAGCTTCAGCATACTCTGAAACTAAAGACCTTATTTGATCTTTAGATTCTAGTTTTTGTAATCTAAGATGTATTTCTGAAAGATCCATTTAATAATCAAAAAATTAAAACTGAGAGGAAGTAGAAGCAGATAATATCTCGATCCAATATCCATCAGGGTCCTTGATAAATGCTAGACCTTTCATATTCCCATCATCTGGTTTCTTTACAAATTCAATCCCTTTGGCTTCAAACCTATTACAAGCTGCATAAACATCAGGAACAGTTATTCCTATGTGACCAAAGCCCCTAGGATCGGCATTTCCATCATGATATGAAAATTCTTCTTCTTTTTCTGTTCCCCAATTGTGAGTTAACTCCAACATTGCTTTTTGACTAAAAGCGTATTCTGCCCTTTTTGTGGAGTCTTCTGGTACATCGGGATCGAAATCTCTTAAATATCCTAAAAAATATAATGTAAACTCCATAGAGGGAAAATCTAGTTTCTTAATTAATGTCATACCAAGAGTATCGACGTAGAAATCTAAAGAAACACTTGGGTCTTTTATCCTAAGCATAGTCTGATTAAAGACAAATTCTTCAGTTCCTTCCGCTTTAGGTTTAGTTAATTCTTCCATTTCTCTCCCCTTTTTTGTATTTTGAAAAGGGAATCGTATCAAAGTTTGAACAAATTTAGGGACAATTTTGTTGCAAAAAAAGGGGGAAAGCTGATAAATTGCGTATTAGGAATAAAGAATTATTCTATTTTATAGAAATAACTGGGGAAAAATATGAATTTTAACTACAAATTTTACAGCATTGCTGTAATAACTTCTCTTTTAATATCGCCTATCGTTTTTACTGAAAATGGAAGCGATGATGGAGATTCGCTTACTTTAGATGAAATTATAGTAACTGCTAGAAAAAGAGAAGAATCTCTTTTGGATATCTCTGAATCGGTTTCTGCAATTTCAGGCTCAGATATAGATAAACAAAATATTAAAGGCCTTGACCAAGTAGGATTAAGGATTCCAAACTTAAATCTTGCTATGAGAGCTGATGGCTATCCAAATGTATCTATAAGAGGCATAGGAGCCTTTGGTTTAACTCAGGGAGTTGGTTTTTATCTTGACGATGTTCAACTATTTAGCGACGCTTCTTCCAGATTTGGAGATCTAGATAGAATAGAGGTACTAAAAGGTCCTCAAGGAATATTATACGGAGGAAGTAACATCGGTGGAGCAGTCAAATTTGTCAGCAAAAGACCAAATCCTGAAGATGGATATAATGGAAGAATAAAATTACAAGGCGGTCAACAGAGCGTGCGAGACACAGAGTTTTCATTAAACGTTCCTCTGCAAGGTGACTGGGCAATGAGACTGTTTGCATTCGATAGAAATGATGATGGTTTTATTACTAACCCCAATTCAGACGGAATAGACAACCAACCTACAGATGTTGTTGCTTATTCTCAAAATGGTGCACGTATTTCAATTGCAGGGTCTCTTTCAGATAATTTAAGTCTGTTCGCTTCTGCAAGAAGAAATGAATACGATGGTCCTGTAAATACCTGGGCTAGAGAACTAGGACAACCAGGCAGCTTCCAATACCCTAAAAAGTTAGACCTTGATAAAAATTCAACTAGAGAAGCTGAAACTACAGCTTTTAACCTAGAGTTAAACTGGGAAATGGATGGATATGACCTAACTTCTATCACATCATATACAGATACTGAGAGCACTAGGATTACAGACGTTGACCTAACTCAATTCTGGTTCTTTTACACTACTAGGCCAGAAGAAATGGAAGTTACTACTCAAGAAATACGTCTAACATCAAATACCGATAGCAACCTTCAATGGATTGTAGGCGTTTATGCTTCAAACTATGAAAGACTCATGGATTCTACTTTAACTTTTGGACCAGATGCACTTGGTATAGGGGCAGTGTTTGTAATGCCTTTTGAAAAAATCATAGAAGATAATACTCACAGAGCTGCCTTCGCTAGTATTTCTTATGACTTAAATGATTTGTGGAGAGTTGACCTTGGTATAAGAGTAGATAAATGGGAAGAAGATGAACAGAATCTTGATGCTGAAACTAATGGAGGAATTCATGCAGGCGTTGTAAACGACACCGAAACTCTTCCTCGTCTCTCAATTACTAGAAATCTAGAAAATGATGGAATTGTCTATCTAACTTCTTCTCAAGGATACGAACCAGGTGGTCTAAATAATGGTGTTCCATATACTGATGCCAATGGAAACAGACTTCTAGGTAGCTTTGGTAAAGAAGAAGCTACTCAGCACGAGTTAGGGTGGAAAAGCACATTTAATGATGGTAAATCTTCAATGTCACTTGCTTACTTTAATATAGATTATAAAGATAGAGCTTTCCAAGTTGTAGCTCCAAACCCAGGAGGGCCTGGATTAATTGAATATGTTACCAATATTGGAGATAGTGAACAGGATGGAGTTGAGATAGAAGTAACAACAAAAGCTTCTGAATATCTAACTCTTAGCCTAGCTGCAGGATGGGTAGATTCAGAGTTTTCTGATGGAACCATTCTTGCTGATGGCACCAATTTAAGTGGACAAACACCTTCTGGAACTATAGATAATAGCTTCCTTGTTGCTGCTGACTACGCGCGGACTCTATCTAATGGTGCTGACTTTACTTTTGGACTTCAATGGAGTTATACCGGACAAGGAATAGGAATGCCTGTAGTTGGAGCGCTAAAAAATCCAAGTTATGAAGTACTTAATCTTCAGATGGGTGTATCTACTGGAGCATGGGACTTCTTATTAACTATGGACAATGTTATGAATGAGGACTATTACACAGATATGGAGGTTTTTCCTAATCTGTCTAATGACCAAGCAACAATTGGAGATACCTTTATCATAGGTACTTACGGACCTCCAAAGCTATATCAAGCAAGCTTAACTTATAACTTTTAATTTGTAGGAGAAAAGATATGTCTGAAGTTGCAAACCCTGAATATAATCCTGCCGGAGTTGGAGATTGTATAGACACAAATAAAATACCCTGGATACCTATGAAGGCTGTTCCAGGAATGTCTATAAAACCTGCAAGAGCCAGTAGTGAAAGTGGAATCTTCAGTCTTATATTTAAAATTGAAGCAGGTTCATCTCTTCCTGCTTCAGTTTACCTAGGAGGTATGGACTTACTTATCCTTTCGGGAAAAGCTGAATATGAACAAGAAGATTCGAAAAGTATTTTGAACCCAGGAACCTGGGGATTTATATCTGCCAATTCTAAGGTAAACGCTTTTATTGCGTTAGAAGACACTGAAGTTTTAGCTAATTTCCATAGCGCCGTTGCTTTTCTTAAAGAAGATGGTTCACTGGATTCACTTTTTACTGCTCTGGATGTTTTACAAATGTCTAAAGATGAAAAGATAATGTTAGTTCCTAACTCTTTAAGCGCTTGTATGGAAATTGAAGGAGAACCTTATAAAGGAAATGGAGAGCCTCTATCAATAACTAGTGGAAATGCAGGAAAATTAGTTAATGATGTAGCTGATTCTTCTGCTACAGCAGAAGTTACACACCCTCATTTTGTTGATACAAGAGCTGTTCCTTGGCTTGTACTGCCAGGAATGGAAGATGTGGGCTTAAAGATTCTAAGAGTAAGTGAAGAAACAGGATATGTTTCATTAATAGTTAGACATAACGGAGTAGCTGATCCACATACACATATTGGAGCTAGTGACTTCTTGGTTTTACAAGGAAGACTTGGTGTAAGAGCAGGTCCACCTGAAGGCTATGGCCCTGGTATTTGGTTTTATGAGCCAGCTGGAGCAAGACACAATGCAACACAGAGAGTTACAGATGAAGATCTAATCTACACAGCTAACCTTTATGGACCAGTTATGTTTGATTCAGGTCCTGGAACTCAAATAGAACAAATTCTTTCTTGGGTAGAGTACAAAGGCATGGCAGAAGCAAATGGCATTAAATTAGTGCCTAGTACAAGACCAGATGACTCAAGTCTTTTAGCTTGGGCACCACTAAAGTCTTGATTTAAACAATCATACTTGTCCATAATATAGCTATGGATGCTGATTTTATTCTTTCTAATGCTTACATTATTGATGGCAGCGGTAAAAAACCCTATACGGGACATATACATATATCAGATAATTTAATTAAGGAAATCTATTCTAAAGACAATAAACTCCAAAATGATATAGAGGAGATAGATATCAAAGGCATGACCATTATGCCTGGATTAATAGACGCCCATTGCCATATAAGTTTTGATGAACCAGTCTCTAATGACGAACTTTTCTTTCATAGAAGAGAAGGTTTAGCTTCAATAATTGCCGGTACAAATGCCTACAGAGTTCTTCAGTCTGGGTGCACAAGTTTCTTTGACGCAGACAGTCTTTTTGATATTGGCGTTGATCTTAGAGATGCTATCGAAAGTGGAATTATTCCTGGACCTAAAATGGCTGTGGGAGGAAATGCTCTTTGGACTTCAGCAGGAGGCACCGCAGGCAGACTAATACCTGATCAAGGTAAAAGAGGTTATGGGGCCGTGGTAAGTACTCCTGAAGAAATAGTTTTTGAAGTACGAAGACAAATTAAACTAGGAGTAGATTGGATAAAAATACACTTGTCAGGCATGGTGCCTAGGCAAAAAACAGAGTATGAATTAAAAGCTTGGAGTCTAGATGAATTAAAACTAGCCGTAGATACAGCGCATGAATTAGGGATACCCGTAGTAGCGCACGCTAGAGGTCCTGATAGTGTAAGAGATGGAGTGAAAGCAGGTATAGATATGATCCTGCATGGAACTTACATGGACGAAGAAGGACTTGAGCTAATGTTAGATAAGCAAGTGCCACTTGTTCCCACTTTAACTTTTCAGGCTAATTTAATAGATTATGCAGAAGAAATGGGAGCATCTGACGACTACAAAAAAATATTCGAAAAAGAAATAGAAGATAACATAGCGATGTTTAGAAAAGCCTATGATTCTGGAGTAAAATTCATGTGTGGTAGTGAGAGTGGTTTTTCGGTTACGCCTTATGGTGACTGGCATTGGAAAGAGTTAGAGGTTTTTGTAAATAAGCTTGGCTTAAATCCCTTGGAAGCAATTACTTGTGCAACAAAGAATGCTGCATCTGCATTAAAAAGAGAATCTGATTTGGGACAAATCCAACCTGGATTTGTAGCTGACTTAATTGTAATCGATGGAGATCCTTCTAAAGATGTAAGTGTACTTGGTAAAAAAGATCTCTTGAAGAAAGTATTCCAGAACGGTAGAGAAGTAGATCTAACACCTCTTCCTTCCAGAAGTAAGGATCCATCTGGTTGGAGGGTTGCCTCTTATTCCAGCAAAATTTTAGGAAAATAAAACTACATTCTTAAAAAATTTCTTATGGATAAAAGAATATTTCCAAAAAGAAAATTTGGTTACTCCGCTGTGGCCGTAATGACCTTAGCTCAAGTGTTTGCTTTTATTGATAGACAAATTCCAGCCATGTTAGTAGAGCCAATAAAATCGGATTTTGGATTGTCTGATTCACAAATAGCTTTACTCGGTGGTGCTGCTTTTTCATTATTTTACGCAATAATGGCTTTGCCTATAGGTTATGCAGTAGACAGAATGAATAGGAAAAATATCCTAGGAACTGGTATCTTTTTATGGTCATTAATGACTACTCTTGCAGCTTTTTCTAATTCCTTTACTAAGTTATTTGGAGCCAGAGTAGGAGTGGCTGTTGGAGAAGCTGTAATGGCACCAACTAGCGTTTCATTAGTAAGTGATTATTTTCCTGAAAATAAACAAGGGAAGCCGATGGGTATAATTACTGCAGGTGTTTATATTGGTATAGGTTTAACCCTCCTTGGAGGAGGTTTTCTTATAGACTACTTAACTAGTTTAGGCCCTATAAATATACCCTTTGTAGGAACTTTTAAACCTTGGCAAGCAACTTTTTTAATTGTAGGAATTCCAGGAATTTTAATTTCTATTTTTGCTTTTCGATTAAGAGAGCCAGACAGAGAATTAACTCCATACGTGAACCAAAAAGATAAAAGCCTTGAAATTATTTCTTATATAAAGGCTCATATCTCAACTTTCGTAACAATGTTCTTAGGGCTAATCTTTATGGCGCTTATATTTTACTCCTTTACTTTCTGGGCTCCTACCATGATGGTTAGGACTCATGGGTTATCTCTTTCTGAAGTTGGTCTTACTCTAGGCATAATTACTATAACAATGTCTATATTGGGCACAATATCAGCAGGAGCTTTTGTAGATTTTCTTAGGAATAAAAATTATCTAGATGCCCCAGTAAGAGCTGCATTAATTTGTTGCATTTTGGCATTTCCAGCAATTTTATCTGCTCCGTTAGTTGACTCGAAAGCATTAAGTTGGCTTTTATTGTCAATTTATTTATTCTTTATAAGTTCTTTTGCTCCGCTTGGTCTTTTAGCAGTTAGTGGTATAAGCAAAGGAAGCTTTAAAGGTCAATTAGCAGCTATACATGCTTTTCTTATGATGGCTTTTGGATTAACTCTAGGACCTCAATTGACTGCTTTCTTTACTGACTTTATTTTTATGAAGCCAGAAAAACTTTCCTTGTCTATTTCATTAACTGCCTTGGTTTCTCTTCCTTTAGCTTCTTTATTCTTCTTTCTTTCAATGCCTAAATATAGATTAACTGCTAGTAGCTTAAAAAAATAATCTACTTAAGTTATTAATCTTTAATAAAAAATCTTATAAGGTGCTTTTATATAATTTCAAAAAAGGATAAGGTTTATTACTTTAAATAAGGAGAGATCATGAAAAAAATAATAATTTCTATTCTATTTGCCCTGCCCTTCTCTGTGTTTTCTTCAACTGTAGTAATTTTAGAATGTAAGTTGCTAGATGATGGAACCATCGAAGACGTAAAAAAAATTAACTCTGAATGGGTTAAAACTGTTAATAAATTAAATGATAAACAAGTTACAAGTCATGTTTTACAAGCAGTTCTTGCAGACAATACAGAAGGCTTCATGTACCTAGACACCTATGAAGACTCTATCCACTGGGGTCAAATCAGGTACGAGATAAAAAACGGTTCTATACAAAATGTAATGGATCAATTTGATTCAGTATCTAAATGCACTTCAGGAAGAATGTATGATGCTGAGCAAAGTTAAATAGTCTTAATCATAATTTTTTAATGGTGCGACTTGCTGATCTTGAATCAGTAACTCACATATTGTAATTACAACTGAAGAAAATCAGAGGGGAATGTAAAATGTGTAAAAAATTAAACATACTATTTACTCTAATAATTTTTAGTAACTGCTCAGAAATAAACACAACTGATTTAGTTGAACCTGATTGTATAAATAAAGATACCGTCACTTGTAATAAGGAAAATACACAGTATAGAGAGTCTAAATCTTTGTTAATGAGTAAGGAGGATATTTCTTCTGTCCACCCTATCATTTTACCTGGTGCTCCTGGAGAAGCGTCGCAAACTATTGATCCAATAACAGCTACTAATATTGCTAGCACGTCTTATGTGAAGGCAGACGTAAGCTTTCTTCAAGCGATGATAGTCCATCATAAACAGGCCATCATTATGTCGAAGTTAGCTGGTAAAAGGACAAATAACAAAATTATTATAGATCTGGCTAACAGAATTGACTCTTCACAAGAAGATGAAATTAAGTTTATGGAAAATTGGCTAGAATCTAGAGAAGAAAAAATTTCTTTTAAATCTGAACACCATCATAAACATATGGATATGGTAGGTATGGCCACTGCAAAAGAATTAGAAGAATTAAAAGAATCAGAAAGTACAGATTTTGATAAATTATTTATACAACTAATGATAGCCCACCATGATGGTGCTCTGGAAATGGTTAAAGATCTAAAACAATACCCAGGTACAGCTTATGACCCTATACTGAATGAATTTATCTCTGATCTTGTAAATGATCAAAGTGTAGAGATTGAAAGAATGAATGGTATTGCTGTAAACCTCTCTGATGATCCTAGATCAAGACTAAATCCAGGCCTATTTGATGCTGAGCAAGCAATTATGAATCTAGAGCTAGTAAAGTCTCTTAAAAAACCTATAGGATTTTACGACCCAAATAACCCAAAGGCTAAAGGTATTAAAAAACTTAAAGATGATGAAGAGAAAGATAAAGTAAAAACAACTGAAGAATTATCTAAATCACTTCGCTCGCCTATTTTAAGCTTCGCAAATACTGATATGGCTTTTAGGGATAATTTACTAGTAACTGGTAGTTATCATGGATTTAGCATATATCAAATTAATATAAATGGGATCCCAGAGCTTGTCTCTTCGGTTGTGTGTCCTGGAGGACAGGGAGACGTATCTATTATTGGAGATATACTCATTATGTCAGTTGAAGAAACCAGAAGTCGTATAGATTGTGGTTTGGAGGGTGTTAGTAAAGAATCTAGCCAAGAAAGATTTAGGGGTTTAAGAATATTTGATATATCTAATTTATATCAACCAAAACAAGTAGGAGCAGTACAAACTTGTAGAGGATCACATACTCACTCAGTAGTATCAGGCCCTGGACCCGATGGAAAAATTATTGTTTATAATTCTGGTACCGCAAGTGTTAGGGACGAAGATGAAATGAAAGAATGCATAGGTAACATTCCAGGCGATAATAGGACGGCTCTCTTTCGAATAGATGTAATCGAAATACCCATATTAAATCCTTCAGAATCTAAAATTGTCAGTAGTCCAGCGGTATTTGCTGACCCTGAAACAGGTGCATTAGGAGGTTTATGGGTTGGAGGAGATCATGGTGATGAAACACAAGAAACAAGGCGTACTGATCAATGTCATGATATTACAGTCTATCCTACAGCCAATTTAGCAGCTGGTGCATGTTCTGGAAATGGAATTCTGTTTGATATAACAGACCCTTACAATCCTAAAAGGATTGATGTGGTTACTGATGTGGGTTTTGCCTATTGGCACTCTGCTACCTTTAATAACGAAGGTACTAAAGTAATTTTTACTGATGAGTGGGGAGGAGGTGGCCGCGCTCGCTGCAGAGCATGGGATCCTTTGGATTGGGGAGCAAATGCAATTTATGACATTGTTGATAAAAAATTAGAATTTAAAAGTCACTATAAAATGCCTGCACCACAATTAGAAACAGAAAATTGCGTAGCTCATAATGGTTCATTAGTTCCAGTACCAGGAAAAGATATTTTAGTTCAAGCATGGTATCAAGGCGGAATATCAGTAATGGATTTCACTGAATCTTCAAACCCAAAGGAAATAGCATTTTTTGATCGCGGGCCAATTGATAAAGATATCCTTGTAACAGGAGGCTATTGGTCAGCTTATTACTATAATGGCTATATTTACGGGACTGAAATAACTCGTGGTCTTGATGTATTCCGATTGCTTCCTAGTGAACACTTAAGTCTAGATGAAATAACCAAAGCATCTGAGGCGTATCCTATGTCTGGACCAAATGCTTTTAATCCACAACAACAAATACCTCTAGGATGGCTAAATATAGAATAATACTGTGTAAAGGTGGCACTTTACCAATTGAGTTAATCGCCCTGGAGTTGGTGGGCGATACTGGACTTGAACCAGTAACTTCCACCTTGTAAGGGTGGCACTCTACCAATTGAGTTAATCGCCCTTTATTGTATTGATGTATTTTACAAGGAAATAGAAAGAGAGAGATACTAATTTAATCATTTAAATTTTTTTGGAACGTTTCTGTAAGCATATAGACAGAAATAAGAGAAAGTAAAGAAGCAAAAGCTATGTAAACAGAAACCCAAAATATATCATAATTTTTCCATAATAATGTTGCAATTATTGGCGCAAAAGATCCTCCTATTATGGCCCCTAGTTGATATCCGAGAGAAGCGCCTGAATATCGTACTTCAGTAGAAAACAGCTCTGCAAAAAAAGCGGCTTGCGGACCATACATCATTCCTAAAAAAGTTAAACCTAAAGTAATGGCAAGAATAGCTGCATAAAAGTTACCTGTCTCCATTAGAGGGAAAATAGCAAAAGCCCATACAGCTGTTAGAAAAGCTCCAATCATAAAGATACCTTTTCTTCCATTTCTGTCAGAATAGGCAGAAAAATAAAACTGAGTAGGTACCATGATGGCTGAACCTATTAGAACAGCCATCAAAAGATCGTCACGTTTTAAATCTGTTGTTTCAACTCCATAAGCTAAAAGGAAAGCTATTAAGATGTAGAATGTTACTTGTACGGATAGAAATGCTCCTGCAGCAAGTGAAATTCTTTTTGGATATTTCCTAATAGCTTCTAGTATTGGAGAAGTTTTTATAACTTTTACATCCTGAAAGCCTTGTTCTTTTAATTCCTCTAACTCTTTAAATGCCTTTGTGTCTTCAAGTCGAAGTTGTATGTATAAACTGATAATAATTAGTACAAAACTTGCTAAAAAAGGAATTCTCCATCCCCAAGAAAGGAAAGATTCTTCATTAGTAAAAGCACCAACCATTATAAAAGCAAGATTAGCTAAAATAACACCAATAGGTGCTCCAGCTTGAGCAAAAGCTCCGTAGTACCCTCTTTTTTCGCTTGGTGCATTTTCTGTAACCAGCAACATTGCGCCACCCCACTGACCTCCAATAGCAATTCCTTGAGCAAATCTAAGCAGTGTTAACAATATAGGCGCAGTTACTCCTATCATTGCGTAAGTAGGCAATAAGCCTATCAGAGTAGAAGAAATACCCATCAACATTAGAGCTATAACTAAGGTCTTCTTTCTTCCAATTAAATCTCCAAAATGACCAAATATTATGCCACCTACGGGTCTAGCTATGAAACCAGCTGCAAAGGTTAAAAAAGATAAAATTAGTGCTGTTGTAGGCGAAGCTTCTCCAAAAAAGAGTTTAGGAAAGACAAGTCCTGCAGCTGCTCCATAAAGAAAAAAGTCATACCATTCTATGCTTGTTCCAGTAAGAGAAGTTAAAGCAACTTTTTTTATATTTGATTCGGTTTTTGATTGGTTCACATAATTTCTTTGTTTAATAAATCTAATTAAAAATTTTAATCTTAAATCTCTGTTGTCCTTATTCTAATTTGCAGTATCCACGGTAAATCCTTCATATTCGTTAGAGGCTACTTCTTCAATCTTTTCTGTATACATAGGAACCCCTATAAATGGTAGGAATTCTTTAGATTTACTTTCTATATTAGAGCCGTTGTACCAAGATTCTGTAGATTTATAAATTGTCATGTCAGCTATATCATTTACTACTTTCATCCATTCTTCTTCTGCTAACTTGGTCGATTCAATTACTGTTTTGTTATTTTGAGCCATCCAAACTATGCAGTCAGCTATCCAATTAACATGTTGCTCGATTGATGGCATCATGTTTGATAAAACAGAAGGACTTCCAGGTCCGGTTATAGTAAAAAAATTAGGAAAATTGCTTACTCCTAAACCTAAGTAAGATTTCACTCCATTCTGCCACTGTTCTTTAAGATTAATACCCTGTCTACCAAAAATATCTAAACTTGTTAACGCACCAGTCATTGCATCAAACCCCGTTGCTAGGATTAAGCTATCTATTTCATAAACCTTGTCTGCTTCGATTTGAGCAGAGTCAATTCTTTTAATTGGTGTTGAATGGAGATCAATTAGATGAACATTATCTCTATTAAAAGTTTCAAAGTAACCAGTGTCGACGCAAAGGCGCTTACCCCCTATATGATACTTTGGACATAAGTTTTGGGCGGTTACAGGATCTTTAACTATTTCTTTTATTTTATTTCTAACAAAATTAGCAGCTATCTCATTTGAACCTTTATCTACAATTACATCAGCATAACCCCCAAAAAAGCCCAATCCAGAATTCTGCCAATTCTCTTCAAATTGTGTATTTACTTCCTGAGGATCCGACTCACTCAACAACACTTCATCTTGAAGACCAGCTATACCAAATCCATTGAGATAATTTTCTTTTCGAAACTCTGAATATCTAGATTTGATAGTGGCCTCAAGGCCTTTATCCATTGGCCCATTGTTGGAGGGTATTGAATAATTTGGAGTTCTTTGAAAGACATAAAGATTCTTAACTTCTTTAGCTATTTCTGGAATGGTTTGAATAGAAGAAGACCCTGTGCCTATAACTGCTACATTTTTTCCTTTAAACCCAATCTTTTCTTTGGGCCAAGTTGCTGTATGTAGTAATTGGCCTTCAAAATCTTCTAACCCTTCAATTTCAGGCTTATTTGGTACGGACAAGCATCCTGTTGCAAAAATACAGAATCTTGCTTCATATTCTCTTTTGTTTGTTTTTACTACCCAAGAAGATTGGTTTTCATTAAATCTGGCTTCAATTACTTCTTCTTGGAAATTAATTTCTTTCCTTATATCAAATCTATCAGCTACATGATTTAGATATTCTAGTATTTCAGGTTGAGCTGAGTATTTCTCACTCCACTCCCATTCTTGTTGTAAATCTTCATCAAATTGATAAGAATATTCCATGGACGGTATATCACACCTAGCTCCTGGATATCTGTTCCAATTCCAGGTACCTCCAAGTTCATCAGATTTTTCTATCACCAGAGCATTGAACCCTAAACTCCTTAGCTTATAGACCATATAAATTCCAGCACAACCAGCCCCTACTATGATTACATCTAGTAAATCTAAATCTTTCTTATTATCCATAACCTACTCCGATCCCTATTAAAAAAGAAATCTAAAAAATTATCTAGTCTAAATAGGTAAAATTTAAATTTAGATAGTTTTCTATTCTTTGGTAGTTTTTATTTCTAATTCCGAAATCTCTTCTGCCCGAAGAATTAAATAAAATGCAAGTATAATTCTATCAATGTTCTTTGATCTCTTTTTAGCTAATTTTAATGTCTTTTCATCAATTACACCTTTTTTCATTTCTGAAATTACCGTGCCAATATGCAATCTAGTCGCTTTCATGTAATCTTCTTAGTAGTTAGGCTAAATATATTGAAGAAAATCTATAAATATGTAGTATTCAAAAAGTTTCATTCGGATTTAAATTTAAATTATACATTTATAAGATATGAAAAGTACTTTGCTAGCTCCTCCAATAAAATCTTCTGTAGATGTAAATTCAGAAGAATTTGCTAAATATAAAAAAGCAATGCTTGAAAGGCTTGATGGAATTGAAGATCTATTAGATTATGTTGAATTGGGTGGTGGTATGCATCACCATGAAAGATTGGCAGCTAGAGGAAAAATGTCCGTAAGAGATAGAATTGCTAACTTCATTGATCCAGATACTCCCTTTTTAGAAATAAGCTCTTTGGCAGCATATGCGTCTGACTATCCAGTGGGTGGGGGTGCTGTAGCTGGCATAGGAATTGTTGCCGGTACAGAATGTGTGATTTTCGCGAATGATCCTACAGTTTTAGCTGGAGCTATGCATGCGTTTTCTGGAAAAAAATGGACTCGTGCAATGGAAATTTCTAGAGTTAATAAAATACCCTATGTTCAATTCGTTGAATCTGCAGGTGGTGATTTAAGAATGGGGGGTGGAAAAGGTAAAGGTCAATCTAGAGGAACTATTCTTGGAGCAGGACATTTTGCTGAGTCAGGAAGAACTTTCTATGATGTAACAGAATTATCAAAATTAAGAATACCTACTATTTCTATTGTTTTTGGTTCTTCAACGGCTGGTGGTGCTTATCAACCCGGTATGTCTGATTACAATATTTTTATTAAAAAACAATCAAAGGTTTTTCTAGGAGGGCCACCTCTTGTGAAAATGGCTACAGGAGAAGAATCAGATGATGAAACGCTAGGAGGGGGTCAAATGCATGCTGAAACTTCTGGCTTAGCTGATTATTTAGCAGAAGATGAAATGGATGCTTTAAGAATAGGGAGAGAAGTAGTTTCGCATTTAAATTGGAGAAAAGAAGGCGCTAAGCCCAAATTGGAACCCGACGAACCCATTCTGAATCCAGAAGATTTACTTGGCTTAGTTGACCCAGATTTGAAAAGGCCTTTTGATGTTAGAGAGGTAATTGGAAGAATAGCTGATGGTTCTAGATTTGAAGAATTTAAACCGTTATTTGGCCCTACAATTGTCTGTGGTTTTGCTTCTATTCATGGTTATACAGTGGGTGTTTTAGGAAATAATGGACCTATTTTCCCAGATACAGCTTCAAAAGGTGCTCATTTTGTTCAACTATGTAACCAGATAGATATTCCTATTATCTTCTTACAAAATATAACAGGTTTTGTTGTTGGTAAAGATTATGAGAGAGATGGTCAGATTAAAAAAGGAGCACAATTTCTTAATTCAGTTTCGAATTCAACTGTACCTCACCTAACAGTTATATTAGGTGCTAGTTATGGAGCTGGTACTTACGCTATGTCAGGTAGAGCTTATGATAATAAATTTACCTTTCTTTGGCCTACAGCAAAAATTGCAGTAATGGGACCACAACAAATTGCTGGTGTTATGTCTATAGTAAGAAGAGCAAGAGCAGCAAGGTTAGGAGAAAAATTTGATGAGAAAGAAGATGCAAAAATGGTAGCTTTTGCAGAAAGAGTACAAGAAGAAGGGTCTTTAGCATTAAGAGCTACTGGAGCTATTAGTGATGATGGAATAATTGATCCAAGAGATACCAGGACGGTTTTAGGAATGTGCCTATCTCTTGTAAGCGGAAGAAACATAGAAGGTTCGCCTGGATATGGAGTATATAGACTATGAATTTTCATAAACTATTAATTGCTAACCGAGGTGAAATTGCTTGTAGGATAATTAAAACTGCTCATGAGATGGGTATTGCTTGCGTAGCTGTTTATACAGAACCAGATTCTCAATCACCTTTTGTAAAAATGGCTGATGAGGCGATTAAACTTAGTGATACATACTTGAACGGAAAAGAAATTATTGCGGCAGCAGAGCAAACTGGGGCTGAAGCGATCCATCCTGGATACGGATTCCTTTCTGAAAACGCTAAGTTTTGTAGGGATGTATTAAAAGCTGGTCTAATATGGGTCGGTCCGAGTTCGAAAGTTATAACTTCAATGGGAGACAAGCTGAAGGCTAAAGATATAGCAGAGAAAGCAGGTGTTCCTACTTTGCCTATGACCACAGACGCTAAGAAAGCTAACACAATAGGCTACCCTATTCTTATTAAAGCGGCTGCAGGTGGTGGAGGAAAAGGCATGAGAATTGTTGAATCCAAAAAAGATTTAAAAGAATCAATAGCTGGTGCTCAAAGGGAAGCTAAAACAGGATTCGGAGATGATAGAGTTTTTATAGAAAGATACGTAGCTTCTTCCAGACATATTGAGATACAAATACTTGGAGATTCACATGGAAATTTAGTACATCTTGGGGAGAGAGAATGTTCCATTCAAAGAAGACATCAAAAAATAATAGAAGAATCACCTTCTCCGAGAGTTGATTCTAAAATGAGAGATGAAATGGGGGAAGCTGCCATCAAGTTAGCTAAAAAACTAAAGTACGAATCAGCTGGTACTGTCGAATTTTTGGTGGATGATAAAACAGGAGAGTTCTGGTTCTTAGAAGTCAACACGAGACTCCAAGTAGAGCATCCAGTAACTGAAGAAGTTACTGGTAAAGATTTGGTTTACGAACAACTCAGAATAGCTAGAGGAGAAGAGCTAGGGTACTCTCAAGAAGACATATTCTGGTCGGGATCATCTATTGAAGCAAGATTATACGCAGAAGATCCTGCAAACGATTTTTTACCGGCTACTGGTACTTTAATTGCTTACGAGAGCGATTCAAATATTGATGCCAGATGGGATACTGGAATTGAACAAGGTTACATTGTAGGAACGGATTTTGACCCTATGCTGGCCAAAGTTATCACTAAAGGTAAAACAAGAATTGATGCAGCCAATAAGCTTGCTTTAGCCCTTGAAAACTTACATATTGGTGGAGTAACCACAAATAGAGACTTCCTTATTTCTTCTTTGAGATCAAAAGAATTTCTTAAAGGTAAAACAACTTCTGATTTCATAAAAAAAGCAAATCCGCAAAGAGCTGTACTTTTAAAAGGTACGAATCTTGAATTAGCAACTACTGCAGCGGCTTTATGGATTCAAGGAAAAAATAGAGATAATGCATCTCTATTAAAAGAGATTCCTTCAGGATGGAGAAATTCGAGGTTACCTAAGCAAAGAATTACTTTTAGCTATTTAGATGATGAAGTAACAGTATATTACAAATCAAATAGAGATGGTTCGTTTAGCGTTAATGAAAATACAAATGCTAGGATTTTTAATTGGTCCGCGAAGGGTATTGATATTGAAATTAATAACTCAAGATTTTTTTCAAAAATAACACAGAGGAAAGATATTTTAGTAGTTCATGGCCCTTGGGGAGATGCTCTCTTAAAAATTACACCTAGATTCACTTTACCTGGTTCTGAGCTGCAAGCTGGCGGTTTAGTCGCTCCTATGCCTGGGAAAGTAATAGACTTAAAGGTAAAGGTGGGAAGTAAAGTTAAGAAAGGAGATACGTTAGTAATCTTAGAAGCCATGAAAATGGAACATCAAGTAAAAGCTTCTGAAGATGGAAAAGTTACTAAAATCTTAATTAAAAAAGATGATCAACTAGAAAATGGTGCTTTATTAATGGTTCTAGATAATT